>JADMIO010817103.1_pt1 | contig 96968 bp, 74 predicted proteins | sample 8958161 | NCBI WGS metagenome assembly JADMIO01 (sample SAMN16585339, study PRJNA669376) | soil metagenome | isolation source: Crop rotation soil | place: USA: Cullars Rotation, Alabama | collected 2011
CGCGACAACTTGTCCACGTGGAATTCTAAGCTTAGGATCCCAATGTGCTGGAAAGCGAACAATCCACGACTGCGCCGGAAGAGAATGAGCGCACCGCCGAAGTGGTGGAGGAATGGAACGTGGTCGCTGCCGATACCGGACACCACGCCCTGCGCGCCGCTGACGGCGAGGACAAAAATCTCGGCGAGCAACTGGTTGACGATGGCGTCGAAGAAGCGACTCACGATCAAATGCTGGAGGCGCGAATCGAAGAGCGCAAAGAGGAAGAAAGTTGAGCCATTCCAGCGTCATCGCAGTGGCAGAGCCGACGGCGAAAACGAAACGCGCATCGGATCTAATCGAGCGGTTTCGCCAGATCCGGAATTTTTCGATGCGCCTTTGTCAGGGATTGCAGCCGGAAGATTGCGTCGTGCAATCGATGCCGGATGTGAGCCCAACAAAATGGCACCTTGCCCACACGAGCTGGTTCTTCGAAACGTTCGTGCTCAAAGTGTGGATGCCGGAATACAAGCCGGCTGTTCCGGAATACGCCTACCTTTTCAACTCATATTATAATGCGGCCGGCACGATGCATCGGCGCGACCTGCGCGGCCTGATCTCGCGGCCGACGGTTGAAGAAACTTTTCGTTACCGCGAGCACATTGACGATAGCGTCGTCGATCTCATTTCCAGTGCGGATGACGATTTGCTATCGGAGATCGAGCCCGTGCTCATTCTCGGTTTTCATCACGAGCAGCAACATCAGGAACTTCTCGTTACCGACATCAAACACGTCTTCGCACAAAATCCGCTTCATCCGATCTTTTGGCCGCGCCAGAAAACCGCACAGCCGAGCGCGGTCGATACACAGCGTTTCATTCATTTCGATGAAACGATTGCGTCGATTGGGTATGAAGGCCAGGCGTTTTCCTACGACAATGAAGGTCCGCGCCATCGTGCACTCGTTCCTGCATTCCAACTCGCGTCACGCCTGGTTACCAATGGTGAATACATTGAATTCATCGAAGGCGGCGGCTACACCAAACCGGAACATTGGCTCTCGTTAGGCTGGATGACCGTGAACGAACAACGGTGGGAAGCACCGCTCTACTGGGAAAAGCGCGATGGAAAGTGGTGGAACTTCACCCTCTCCGGATTCCGCCCGGTTGATGAATGCGAACCGGTGACACACGTCAGCTACTTTGAGGCCGATGCCTTCGCTAACTGGAGCGGCGAACGTTTGCCGACCGAATTTGAATGGGAGCGGGCTGCAGCTGGCCTATCGATGGACGGCAATTTTGTCGAAAGCGAAACATTTCATCCCGCGCCGCCGAAGAATGCTTCCCCTAACGAGCTGCGACAAATGTTCGGCGACGTCTGGGAATGGACGCGTAGTTCCTATTCCCCTTACCCTGGCTATCGCGCGGGGCCCGGCGCCCTCGGCGAATACAACGGCAAGTTCATGTGTAATCAATACGTGCTGCGCGGCGGCTCCTGCGCCACTTCGCGCAGCCATATTCGCCCGACCTATCGCAATTTCTTTCAACCGGAAAAACGCTGGCAATTTACAGGGATACGGCTGGCACGTGATCTGTGAACCGAGCTTCGACGGCGCGCAGCGTGCCCGAACTCGAGCCCGCTAACGGAACGTTTCTCGCGGAAGCGATCGCGGGACTTTCCAGTTCGCCACGCACATTGCCCTGCAAATTTTTCTACGACGAGCGCGGCTCCGATCTGTTCCAGAAAATTTGTGATCTGCCCGAATACTACGTCACGCGCACGGAATTGCAGATCCTGAAAACGCATGGACGCGATATCGCGAAGCACGTCGGACCCGGCATCGAGTTGATAGGACTCGGCACCGGCGCGGGAACGAAAACGCGATTGCTGCTCGACGAATTGGAGGAGCCGGTTGCCTATGTGCCGGTGGATATTTCGGGAGAACAGTTGCAACAATCGAGCGAACTCTTTCGCAAACTCTTTCCTGATGTCGAGGTCTTGCCGGTCTGCGCCGATTATCTTCGGCCGGTCGTGTTACCAACTCCCAAACGCAAACCGACCCGCAAAGTTATTTACTTCCCCGGTTCGACGATTGGAAATTTTGAGCCCGACATCGCGCTCGACTTTTTGCGACGCATCCGCCGAGTCTGCGGAGACGACGGCGGCCTCCTGATTGGCGTCGATCTTCAAAAAGCGCACGATGTTTTGGAGCGCGCCTACAACGATGCACAGGGGATTACTGCGCAGTTCAATCTCAATCTACTGACACGTCTGAATCGCGAACTGGGCGCGGATTTTGATCTTAATTATTGGAAGCATCGCGCCATCTACAACGCCGAGGCCGGTCGCATCGAAATGCATTTGGTAAGCGAACGCGCTCAAACCATTCATCTCGGCGATCGCCAGTTTCATTTCGAGCGCGGCGCAACAATTGTGACCGAATTTTCCTACAAGCACACGCCAGAAGGATTCGCTGCGATTGCGGCCCGCGCCGATTTCGATCTCGCCCATCTCTGGACAGATGATGCGCGATTGTTTGGTGTCTTTTACTTCACCGCCCTGTAACGCGCCTGCTCCGCTTGTCATGTCGAGCGAAGTCGAGACATCTCTCACTATTTTCGGGGAGACATGCGTGCTGAAACGACAATGAGAGATTCCTCGACTCCGCTGCGCTTCGCTCGGAATGACAAGGTGGCAAGGCGGGTGCAAGATTAGCATCTCCTTCAACCATGGATGCGCTCGTTAGGGTAATAGGCATCGCTAAGAAATATGGCGAGACCGAAGCGCTTGCGCCTACCGATCTCGACATCGCTCAGGGAAAAACGACGGTGCTCATCGGCCCAAGCGGTTGCGGCAAATCGACACTGTTGCGCCTGATCATCGGATTGATCGAGCCGGATGCGGGCTCCGTTCTTTTTGAAAACGCGCCAGTCGAACCGGAATCAATATTGCAGTTTCGACGTCGGGTCGGTTACGTCATTCAGGAAGGCGGTTTGTTCCCGCATCTGGATGCACGCTCCAATGTTCTTCTCATGCCGCGACATTTGGGAAAAAGCGACTCAGAGATGCAAGAGCGCCTGCGCGAACTTTGCGAATTGACCCAATTTCCGAACGAGGCGCTCGATCGTTATCCGGCCGAGCTTTCTGGCGGGCAACGTCAGCGTGTCAGTCTGATGCGCGCGCTCGTGCTTTCTCCGGAATTGTTACTACTCGACGAACCGCTTGGCGCGCTTGATCCGCTCGTGCGTGCTGCGCTGCAGCAGGATCTAAAACAGATTTTTGCCAAGCTCCAGCAAACTGCCATTGTCGTGACCCACGATCTGGCCGAAGCCGCCTACCTCGGCGACATGATTGTGTTGATGAACGCGGGCCGCGTTGTGCAGAAAGGTTCCATCGATGATCTGCGCCAACGTCCGACTAACGATTTCGTCCGCGAATTCATCAACGCGCAGCGCAGCCTCGTCTCGTTATGAAATACCTCCTGCTATCAAAGAGCGGCGACTTCCAAGTCGCCGTTTATCGAGTTTGGCGCTCTGGAGAGCGCCGCTCCTTGATGCTCTTCGTGCTAATCGTATTTTTCGCGCACATCGGTCACGCCGATCCCATCATCGTCGGTTCGAAAAAATTCACCGAATCCTATGTTCTCGGAGAAATCGCGAAGCGTTCGCTCGAGAACGCGGGTGTATCCGCTGAACATCGCCAGGGCATGGGCGGCACAATCATTCTCTGGCAGGCGCTCAGTGCCGGCCAGATCGACGTTTATCCCGAATACACCGGGACGATTAGCGAAGAGATTTTGAAGAACCGCGACGTGGCATCGCTCGAAGAACTGCGCACCTCTCTCGCCCCGTTCGGTGTTGGCCTAACGAATGACCTCGGGTTCAACAATACTTATGCTTTGGTCATGCGCAGGAGCGAAGCGCAACGCCTGCGCATTCGGGCGATTGGTGATTTGCGTCAACATCCGGAGCTGAAAGTTGGACTCACTCATGAATTTCTCGAGCGGCAGGACGGCTGGCGTCCCCTGGCGGATCGCTACTCCTTACGACCGGCTGAGGTAATAGGCATCGACCACGGTCTCGGTTACGCGGCGCTCAAGAACGGATCGATTGCCGTGAAGGACGCCTATTCCACCGATGCGAAAATTGCGGAGTACGACTTAGTAGCGCTGGAGGACGATTTGAAATTCTTTCCGCAATACAAAGCCGTCTTTCTCTATCGACTCAATCTTTCTCCAGCCGCGCAGTCCGCCCTGCGGAAAACCGAAGGCACTCTCAGTGAGAGCCGCATGATCCGACTCAATGCCGAAGCGGAGCAAACAAAAAACTACAGTCGCGCCGCCGATTTATATTTTTCGCCTAACGAGTCGAAATCTGTTTCCAGCGCGGGCGAATCTCTGCCGCGTAAACTCACGCGATGGATCAGCCGTCATTTGCAACTCGCCGGGTTTTCCCTGCTGCTCGCAATTCTTGTCGGTGTCCCACTTGGGATCGTCGCCAGTCGTGGCGGCCTGCTCGGTCACTCGATCCTCGCCTTTGCTGGAATTGTGCAGACGATTCCCTCGCTTGCATTGCTGGCATTGCTCGTGCCGATTCCGTTTTTCGGAATCAGTCCGCGGACCGCCATTGCCGCACTTTTTCTTTACGGTCTGCTGCCGATCGTTCGCAATACTGCGACCGGCCTCCAGGATATTGCACCGGCACTGCGCGAATCTGCGGTCGCGCTTGGTTTGGAACCAGGCGCGCGGCTGCGCAAAATTTATTTGCCAATCGCGTCGCGCTCCATTCTCGCGGGAATTAAAACGAGCGCGGTGATCAGCGTAGGCACCGCCACGCTGGCGGCGCTCATCGGCGCGGGCGGATTGGGCGAACCGATCTTGAGCGGACTCAATCTCAACGATCACAACACCATTCTGCAGGGCGCGATTCCGGCCGCCGTTCTCGCGCTGCTGGTGCAATGGTCGTTCGATTTACTCGACCGGATTTTGATTCCGAAAGGGCTGCGGTTGTAGCGGCGGTCTCTGACCGTCGCACTCTTACTGAGCGGTGCGGACGCAGAAAAATTATGCGACGGTCGGAGACCGCCGCTACAGTCTGAAATGGCAATCGCTTCGATAAATCCGACGACCGGCCAAACACTAAAGGAGTTCCCGTCGCCTAACGAATCGCAAGTTGGAGAACTCTTGAGCCGCGCTGCGAAGGCTTTCGAACATTACCGGCGCACACCGTTTGCACGGCGCGCTGAATTGCTCAACGGCGCGGCGGCGTTACTCGAGCGCGAGAAAGAACAACTCGCCCGCATCATTACTCTCGAGATGGGGAAATTACTGCGCGCTTCCATCGAAGAAATTGAGAAGTGCTCACTCGGTTGTCGTTACTATGCGGAGAATGCAGAACGTTTTCTGGAAGATCGGACCGCGCAAACCGGTGCCGCGCGCAGTTTTGTTCGCTATCAGCCGCTCGGGCCGATTCTCGCGATCATGCCGTGGAATTTTCCATTCTGGCAGGTGTTCCGATTCGCTGCGCCCGCCTTGATGGCAGGCAACGTCGGTTTGCTCAAGCACGCCGCCAACGTTCCGCAGTGCGCACTCGCTATTGAAGATATTTTTCGGCGGGCCGGTTTCGCAGAAGGCGTGTTTCAAACCTTGCTCATCGAAACCGAGCAGACGCGTGCGGTGATTGAAGACGCGCGCGTGAAAGCGGTCACGCTCACAGGAAGCGAGCGCGCCGGCAGCGAAGTCGCCAGCGCCGCCGCGCGTCTTATCAAGAAAAGTGTACTCGAGCTTGGCGGCAGCGATCCCTTCATCGTCATGCCGAGTGCGGATTTGAAAATGGCGGCGGAAATCGGCGTGAAAGCGCGAACAATCAACACCGGCCAATCTTGCATCGCCGCCAAGCGTTTCATTGTCGCCGATAAAATTTATCAGGAATACGTCGAGCAATTTGTCGACAAGATTCGGTCACTGAAAATCGGTGATCCGCTTGATCCGGAAACGGACATCGGTCCGCTCGCGACGGAAAGCATTCTGAAAGGCGTCGATGAGCAGGTGCAAAAATCGATCGCTGCCGGCGCCAAACTTCTCACCGGCGGCAATCGCATCAAGCGCGACGGCTTTTTCTACGAGCCGACTGTGCTCACGGACATTCCGCGCAACTCGCCCGCCTACCGCGAAGAAGTTTTCGGTCCGGTTGCATTATTCTTTCGTGTCGCTGACCGCGATGAGGCCGTAGCCATCGCCAACGACAGTCAATTCGGACTCGGCGCGAGCGCGTGGACTAACGACCGTGACGAACAGGACCTCTTCATCTCCGAGCTCGAGTCGGGGATGGTTTTCATCAACGGCATGGTCGCTTCCGATCCTCGGCTTCCGTTTGGCGGCATCAAACGTTCCGGTTTCGGTCGCGAGCTCGGGTGTGAAGGCATTCGCGAATTCGTCAACACGAAGACAGTTGTTGTGGCCTAACGACTACTTGCTCGAAAACTGATCTTCTTTGTTCTTGAACAGAACATTGAAGGTCGTGAGCGAGCCGTAGCAGCGCGTTATGTATTGCTGTATATCGAACTTGTCGGCGTCGCTCAATTTGTCGCTCGCATTCACCTTTTGTTCCAGCACGCGCAGGTTGTTCCGGATCATGACGATCTTGTGAAAAAAAGTCTCGAGCGGCACTTCCTTCGGTTGCAGCGACGTGTCGGCCGATTGCAAAACCAGCGTGCCATTTTGCCAGCGCTTGGCGAGACCTTCGACAATCGTGTCTTCCTTTTGCAACCCAAGCGCTTCGACCATCGCCTGCGCTATCTGCCGAATAAGCGATTCCAGCGGCACTTGTTGATCCGTCAACGTCGCGATCGGCTCGGCCGAAGTTAGCTCGCTGGAATTCGGCGCGATCGTTCGCGGCGCGTCGTCGAAGGCGATCTCAGCGGTGTGTTCGGTGAGCGATCGCACCACGCCCACGCCGTAGCGCGGATGCAACACTCTCATTCCGATATGCAATGCGTCGATGCTTAAGGCCATAGGAATTTCACCCTCTCAAGGTCATGGACGCGCGCAAGATTATTTCGCAAGCTCTGAGCCCCATGGCCGATTCCATCGCGCAACCTCATCCACCCGGTTTTCGCGCCCGACGCGGTCTGAACTGGGGATTCATCGGGTTGCTCTACACCTCGTTTTACCTGTGTCGCTACAACCTGCCCTTAGCCAATAGTGCGATTAAAGCCGAGTTCGGTTTTTCCAAATCACAAATGGGAAGCATCATCACGACCGCGCTTCTCGCCTATGCTTGCGGACAAATCGTCAACGGCCTTATCGCCGATCGCCTCGGCGGCAAACGCGCGATGCTGATCGGCGCCGCGGGCACGATTGTGATGAATGTCCTCTTCGGCATCGCATCTTTTTGGGGACTGCTTTGGCTCTTCGTTCTCATTCGCGGCATCGACGGCTACATGCAGGCGTTCGGCGCTCCCGGAATGGTGAAGATCAATGCCGCCTGGTTTCGGCCTAACGAGCGCGGCGGTTTTGCTGGGATCTTTGGATTCATGATTAATCTCGGCCGGTTCATAATTAATAATCTCGGCGCGGCTTTGTTAGCGGGATTCTTGTTTCTTGGTTTGATCCGGATTCCACCATTGCACTGGCGTTGGTTGTTTTGGGTGCCAGCTGGGATCGCGATCGTCATTGCCACCGGCATGGCATTGTTCGTCAAAGACACGCCGGAAGAGGCGCAATTTCCGCCAGTAAATCCCGAGGAAGAAACTGGCGGGCACGTCCAGGCACGCGTTGTCGACGTTTTCAAAATAATCGTCACTAATCCGGTAGTCTGGATCATTGCTTTTGCCTATGCCTGCACCGGCGCAGTTCGCCAGGGAATCGATCAATGGTTTCCGCTCTTCATGAAAGAAGTCCATCACGTCGATTATCAATCGGGACGATTTCAAATCCTCGCAGCCGCCATCCCCTTTGTCGCTTCCGCCGGCTCGTTGATTTCGGGATTTGTTTCCGACAAGGCTTTTAACGGTCGGCGCGCACCGGTTGCGGCCTTCCTTTATTTTCTCGAAACCGTCATCATTCTCGCCGCCGCGCAGTTTCATTCTGTGAATGCGGCGATTTTCTTTCTCGTTCTAATCTCGTTGACGGCGAACTCGACGCATTCAATTCTCGGGACGGCGGCGGCAATGGATATCGGCGGCGCGAAGATGGCGGGCTTCGCCTCAGGCGTGATCGATTCGTTCCAATACTTTGGCGGAAGCCTTGCCGGGTACTTTCTCGGCGCGCTCCTCGATCGGAGTTGGGGGAATTATTTCTATTTCATGGCGCCGTTCGGATTGGTCGGTGGCGCGCTCATGCTCTCGATTCTCAGCCGCGTGAATCTCGCCAAGCCGCAGCCGAAGGCGGTCGCCTAAGGTTAACCTATCGTTAGGCAAACAGGATTCCGGGGAGGGCAGGCTGCCAGCCTGCCGTTTTCGGCAGCTTGCCGAAAACATTCTGGGGGCGGTGTAATCGAGGACCAAATGGACCGTTTATTGATAATGTCGCACAAATCCCATCCGGCAAGCTGCCGGATGGTGCAGGCTGGCAGCCTGCGCTCCCCAGAAACGAATCCCGCGCGCTTTAGAGCAAATTCAACTGCTCGTTAGGCCGGCGGAATGCAGCGGTCGACAGTTTCGGCCGTTCGCCAAAACCCGCACGCCGACAACTGACTTCGAACATCGATTCGATTTGTTTCGCGAAAATTCCCTCGCCGATCTGCCGCTTGCGCCAGCGTGCATCGTAAATTTTGTCTCCTCCACGAGTATGACGAATTCTTTCCAGGACTTTCGCTTTTCGCTCAGGGAAATGTTCGTCCAGCCAATGCTCGAACAATGGCGCGACGGCCCACGGCAACCGTAGCAAAACGTAACCGGCAAACTGTGCGCCGGCTTTTGCGCAAGCTTCGACAATCGACGGAATTTCGTGGTCGTTGATGCCGGGAATTATGGGCGCGACCATCACACCGGTTGGGATGCCGGCCGCGCTCAATTGCGCGACCGCATCAAGTCGCGCTGCCGGAGCCGACGTGCGCGGTTCGAGAATCCGTTGGAGCTCCGGATCCAGTGATGTGACGGAAAGATTCACGGCAACAGCGCGGTGTCGCGCCAGCTCGGACAAAACATCGATGTCGCGTGTCACCAGCCGATTCTTCGTTAGGATACCGACGGGGTTGCGAAACTTGGCGAGGACTTCGAGGCAACTTCTAGTCAGCTGAAACTTTCGCTCCGCCGGCTGATAGCAATCGGTCACGCCGCTCATCATTAAGAGCTGTGGTTTCCATTTAGGCGATGACAACTCCGCTTCGAGTAATCGCGGCGCGTCTTCTTTCACCATGATGCGGCTCTCGAAATCGAGGCCGGCGGAAAATCCGAGATACTCGTGCGTCGGTCGCGCAAAACAATAAATGCAACCGTGTTCGCATCCGCGATACGGATTGATGCTTGTTTCGAAGCCAACATCCGGACTTTGATTGTGCGCGATAATCGTTTTCGTTTGGTCGCGAAAGAATTGCGTTTCGCGTCGCGGCCGTTCTTCCATCGCCGCAACCGGATCCACAACGTCGATGTCTGTTACATCGACATGGAGTTTCTCGAAGCGATTGGCCGGGCTCCACGAAGCGCCGCGGCCGTGGATCGCTTCCGTGCTTTGCGGCGTCTCCTTGACGACGGGCTGGAATTTATTTTTCGGCCGCTGACTCACGTAATAAGTTCACATGAACGTATCGCATTGTCGAGAGGCGATTCACTAATTCAATACGGATCGCTCCATCACTCGAGTGAGAGTCTGTTGGAGCATTGGAGTATTGGAGTATTATCTGCGCGCCAGCTGCAATCCCGGAGGGGTGGTCGAGTGGTTGATGGCTCCGGTCTTGAAAACCGGCAGGGCGCAAGCCCTCGTGGGTTCGAATCCCACCCCCTCCGCCATTCCGTTACTTGAGCGTTGAAAGTTGGACGTTAAACGTTTGGGCTTGCTTAGAGGGAACGCTCAACGTTTAACGCTCAACGTTCAACGTTCAACGGAAGCCATGAAAAGCTGCGCAACCGCGTTGTCGCTAACTTCGCTTCTGCAATACCCACTTCGTCGCGAGAAACGCGCACATGATTCCGAGAATCGCGGCAAAGAGAACATCGGAAAGGTAATGCGCGCCGACATACATGCGGGAGAATGCGATCAGGAAGGGGATTGCCATTAGCGCGAGACCGACGCGCAGACTAACAAAGAGCAAGGTCCCAAAGAACGCGGCTGACGCGGCGGTGTGTCCGGAAGGAAACGCGTGATACTTCGAACTGAAGCGCGGCCCGTTCCAGACTGATTCTGTTCGAACCGAGGGACGCGCGCGGCCGGTCGTGATCTTGATCACGCGCGCGGAAACTCCGGCCAGCAGACATGCGATCAGCATCGTGAGAAAAATTCGCGTCCATTTTTTGTTACCGCGCAGCCAGGCGATCAAAAGCAGCAGGCCGCCAAGAATTGCGTGGGTTGGCCAGTCGCCCCATTTGCTGACGTTACGAAATACAATTTTCGCAGTGTGATTTTGATGGTGCACCATCCAGTGCTGAACGGAAGCATCGCAATAGAACGCGCCGATCAAAGCGACGACAGCGATGACAAGAAACACGATCACGCGAATCCAAATCTTCTTCGTCATGGCATCATTTCCGTTTGTCTTTCACGCGCCGCTATCTTTGAATCGCGGAATTGAATTCTGCAACTCCGATAACATCCTCATCGCGGTCATCCTGAGCGAAGCGAAGGATCCCACGGTCTCGGGCGGCGCGAGTCAATATGGTTCGCGCGGCCCCTCCTTCGCTCGCGATGACATGCGTTTGTTTCCGCGCTAGATGAAATTGCTTACTCTCTTCCTCGCCTGCGTGTTTTTTCACATGGCCGGCACGTGGAGCCTGCCGCTTGTCGATCGGGACGAACCGCGTTTTGCCGAGGCATCGCGCGAGATGCTCCAACGCGGTGATTACATCGTTCCATATTTCAACAATCACTACCGCTTCGACAAACCACCGCTCACTTACTGGCTTCAAACGTTGAGTTATCGTGTGTTTGGCGAGAACGATTTTGCCGCGCGATTTCCGTCGGCGATCGCAGCGGCGCTGGTTTCAGTGTTGCTACTGGTTTGGGGACGCCGGATCGAAAACGAACGGGTCGGCTGGTGGGCTGCGATCATGTTTGCGCTTTGTCTCCAGACATTCATACATGCGAAGGCGGCCGTGGCTGACATGTGGCTCGTGTTGTTCGTCACAACGGCGAGTTGGGCTGGATATGAAGTGCTGTTTGCGGATGAGCGAAGCAAACGTCCAACGTCCAACGCTCAACGTTCAACGTTCAAATGGTGGTGGATTTTTTACGTCGCGCTCGCTTTTGCTTTCCTCGCGAAAGGTCCCATCGGTTGGACGCCGTTACTCACGGTTTTTCTCGTCGGGCTCTTCGTGCGCAACCGAGACCTGAACAAACGCTTCGCGTTCCTGCCCGGCATTCTCCTGACGCTCGCGCTCGTCTCGGCGTGGGGAATTCCTGCTCTCCTGCGCACACAGGGCGATTTCTTTCGTGTGGGTATTGGGCATCACGTCATCGGGCGCTCCTTCTCAACAATGGAAGGTCATGGCGCGAAGTCGTTAGGGGTTTATCTGCTGACACTGCCTTTTTACTTCGTCGCCGTCTTCATCAGCTTTTTTCCGTGGTCGATCAAGCTACCGTCGTTGACAGGCAGACTCTGGCGCGACCGGGATGCGACGGACAAGTACTTGATCGCCGGGACAGCGATCGTTTTTCTTATTTTCACTCTGGTGAAAACGAAACTGCCGCATTACACACTCCCGGCGTTTCCGCTACTCGCCTTGTTGCTGGCCAGGCATTGGACGCCACGCGGAGCGAAACCTGCGATCATAACCGCAATCCTTTATTTGCTCGTTGCGCTATTGGTTTTTCCCCTAACGAGACAATTTTTTCCTTCATTGCAACTCTTCAACGCTGCGCGCAATGATCTGAAGCCGGATATGGAATTCGGCGCAGTTGGCTATAACGAGCCGAGTTTGGTTTGGTATTTCCGCGGTCGCGTAAACGGTTTCCTCGATTCGGCCCTGGAGCCCGATGATGCACAATCATTCATGAACGAAGATGGTGCGCGTTTTGTTATCGTGCCGACAACGATGGTAGAGAAAATTTCAGCTCCCGCCTCATGGAAAAAATTTCGGGACGAGGGTTTCAATATCGCGAAAGGGAAACGTGTCGATCTCACGTTGATTTTGAAACCGGAATAGTCACCGCAGAGATCAGCAAGTTCACGGAGATACTTGCCTGCTTTTAATTTATCTCTGCGATCTCCGTGTGCTCTGTGGTAAATCATGTCCGGCATGATTACCTTTCTGGACGGCAAGCTCGTCGCTGCACTCCCAACACAGGCCACGATCGATGTCGGCGGTGTCGGTTACGAAGTTTTCATTCCGCTTTCGAGTTATGACAAACTCCCCTCGCCCGGCCAGCCGGTGCGCATCCTCACGCATATGCACGTGCGCGAGGATTCGCAGACACTTTACGGGTTCATGACGCCGCCGGAGCGCGATTTATTTCGATTGCTCGTTAATCATGTGAGCGGCATCGGTCCGAAACTTGGTCTCGCCGTTTTGAGCGGAATGAGCGTGAGCAATTTCAAAAGCGCGGTGGTGAATTCCGATGTCGTGTCGCTTTCAAGAATCAGCGGCCTCGGCAAAAAAACAGCCGAGCGCATTGTGCTCGAGTTGAAAGACAAGGTTGGCGTGGCTGCGGCGTGGGAAGCGGCAAGTGCAGCGCATGCTCCGACTCCGGAACAGGAAAAGGCGAACGAAGCTGTGCTGGCGTTGATCGCACTTGGTTACAAGCAAGTCGAAGCGCACAAAATCGTGCGCGAGTTGCAGGAGAAAGAGCGCGACATCAAAAGTGCTGAAGATCTGGTGAAGCTCGCTTTGAAACGGATGGCGGCGGGGCGATAGGAACGAGCTTTGGAAAACGTTCAACGTCCAACGTTCAACTCTCAACGGCAGAAATCGGGAGGCGAGTGATCTTTCTTTGCTTCGATTTGGACGTTGAACGTTGAGCGTTGAACGTTGAACGTTTGCCTCTTCAGATGTCGACAGCAGTAGAAGACCGATTATCTGCAATCCGTTCTGCCATTCCAGCGGAGGGCCTCTTCGCAGAAAAGGATTTCCTGCTTTCGCCGCAGCCGTTCGCGATTGAATCAAAGTTCGAGAAGGAACTGGAACACCTCGGCCATCGTCTTTTCGTTTTTCAGCGGGCCTGCAATCAACTTTACCAGCAAAGCGTGAAAGGAAAGCAACCGGCGTGGGTCGCGCGTTATCTCGATGCCGGAAAACCGCCGGAGCTCGTCGAGTTTTCGCGGCGCAAAGAATTTCGCGATGATCTGCCAAAGGTGATCCGACCGGATTTGGTTCTGACCGATGAAGGTTACACCATCGCCGAGATCGATTCCGTCCCGGGCGGAATCGGACTAACGGCGTGGCTGAATCAAACGTATGCGAAGTTCGGCTCCAGTGTGGTCGGCGGCTCTGACGGAATGCTGGATGGATTCCGAACTGTGCTGCCGAACGGCGGCGATATTGTTGTTTCAAACGAAGCAGGCACCTACCGGCCGGAGATGCAGTGGATCGCAGCGCAGCTGAACGCCAGGATTCCGGGATCGGAATGGAAAGTTTTCGAAGCGGAAAATTACCAACCACAAAATGGTCGTGACGTTTATCGTTTCTTCGAACTGTTCGATCTTCCGAATTTGCCGCGTGTCGGTGAATTGATGAACGCAGCCGCAGACAAACGCGTCTCCGTCACACCGCCGTTCAAACCCTACTTGGAAGAGAAATCGTGGTTCGCACTTTTCTGGCTGCAACCGCTGCGAGAATTCTGGCGCCGCGAGCTTGGCGAAAAATATTTCATCAAACTACAGGAAGTTATCCCCTATACGTGGTTCCTCGATCCGACACCGTTGCCGCAACATGCCGTCATCCCGCGCCTGGAGATTCACGATTGGCGTGAAGCAGCGCGGCTGAGTCAAAAAGAGCGCGACCTTTTGCTCAAGGTGAGCGGTTTCTCGCCGCTGGCGTGGGGCAGTCGCGGTATCTCGTTAGGCTCGGATCTTGCGCACGCTGAATGGGAGAAGAGAATCGAAAACGCGCTCGCTACGTTCGAAAGCGCGCCGACCATTCTGCAAAAATTTCACAAGGGAAAGCTGTTTGACCATCGCTATTGGGACACCGACTCCGGCGAGCTGAAAATCATGAAGGGCCGCGTGCGCCTTTGTCCGTACTTCTTCGTCGAACCGGACAAAGTGAAGCTGCGCGGCGCACTGGCAACGATCGTTCCCGCCGACAAAAAATTTCTTCACGGCATGCGCGATGCGATTCTCGCGCCGACGAGCGCGCAAAATTAGGGCGGCGGCAATACCGGTTCTTCGTCGGGCGTGATTGGGCCCGATGGGCGCGGACGAGGAGCACCGGGCGTATGCGTTGTTGTCGTCACGGCCCTGACATGCACAGCCGGCTCGTATTGCTGAATGGGGCTGTAAAGATCGCGGCGATTCGACAAGGTTGCGCAGGAAGAGTTCGACAACAGAATCACTGCTGCGATGAGCACCCAGCGCATCGCGCGATACGACCAAATCGCCGCGGGTGTGTCAACGCCTCGGGCTTCGATACGAAGTTGAAATGCCGATTGCGCGCGCGGGAGTTTCGCGAAACCTTTCCCCTCCGTCAGGGACTATGGACTGAGGACTTACGAACCCCGCCAGGGCAGGAATGCAGCAACGGTAGTCTGATCTTCTTTGCCGTAGTTCTCTGGCGGATTTTTCGCCTAACGAATGGTAGGGCGCGACCGCCGGACGCGCCGAAAACTACCCAGTGGACGGCCCGGCGGTCCGTCCCTACCAATGAAACTAGTTAAAACGAAAACGATTCGGTTTGCGGACATCGTAGAGAAAGCCGGCAAGCCCGAGGTCTATACGCTCTGGCAAAAGCCGAAAACGGACCGTCACCTGCAATCGCACTTGAAGAACAACCGCATCATGACGGTCTTGCAGAGCGAAAGCGGAAGCGATTTCGGACTGGTCGGGTTTCGCGAAGAAAAAGGGGCGCGCTACCTGGCATTTCCGAAACCGCTAAAACGTTTCATCGATCGGCGCGTCGTGGGGATTAAGTGGGAACTCGCCGAATCATGATGGAGGGCGCCGCGCTATCGGCGCCTACAATCCGGGACACGACGGCGCGTGTCCCTCCAAACGAACTCGGCTATACTAGCGAACCATGAGTGGTGAATTATCGCCCGACGAAATCGCGCGTTACTCGCGGCATCTGCTTATGCCGGAAGTGACGATCGAGGGACAACGGCGATTGAAGGCGGGCCGCGTTCTGTGCATTGGCGCTGGAGGGCTTGGTTCTCCCGCCACGCTTTATCTTGCCGCAGCCGGCGTGGGAACGATTGGCCTGATCGACAGCGATGTTGTCGATATTTCAAATTTGCAGCGGCAACTGTTGCACGGGACAAAAGATATCGGCCGCAAAAAACTGGAATCGGCGCGCGACCGTTTGCGCGATGTAAATCCACACGTGCATGTCGTTCTGCACCATGGAAGATTTTCCGCAGACAATGCGTTGACAATCGCGCGCGACTACGACGTGGTCGTGGACGGGTCGGATAATTTTCCAACGCGTTATTTGTCGAATGACGTTTGTGTTTGGTTAGGCAAACCGAACGTTTATGGATCGATTTTTCGCTTCGATGGCCAGACGACTGTCTTTGCGCCACATCTGGGCGGTCCGTGTTATCGCTGTCTTTTCCCGGAACCGCCGACGCCGGGCTCGGTCCCGAATTGTGCGGAAGCGGGCGTGCTCGGAGTGCTGCCGGGAATCATCGGGACCCTGCAAGCCCTTGAAGCAATCAAGCTCATCATCGGCATCGGCGATCCATTGGTCGGCCGGCTGCTGCACTGCGACGCGCTGAAAATGAAGTTTCGCGAGTTCAATGTGCGCCGCGATCCGGCCTGTCCCGTTTGCGGCTCGAATCCGTCCATCACCGAGCCGATCGATTACGAACAGTTTTGCAGTGGCGATACGGAGCCGGCGAGACTGCCGAGCATTAACGTGCAGGATCTGAAACGTAAAATCGATGCGGGCGAAAAATTTCTCCTCATCGATGTGCGCGAGCCATTTGAATACGAGATTGCGAGAATCGACGGCGCCAAATTGATTCCACTGCGCGAGATTGCACAACGTGCGGACGACTTGAGGGATGAAGAAATCGTCGTGCACTGCCACAGCGGCATGCGCAGTGCGCAGGCGGTCGAGTTATTGCGCAAAGCCGGCCTAACGAATGTTTCAAATCTCGAAGGCGGGATCGATGCGTGGTCGGAAGAAATTGATCCGACCGTACCGAGATATTAGGAGCGCGCGGCCTCGAGCGCGGCATGCAGTTCTTCGCTCGAGGGCACATCGTGCCATTGCCGGACAAGACGACCGCGTCCGTCGAAAACAAAAACTGCCAGATCGTTTGAGGCGGGGTCGATATCCAACTTCTCCACGATCGAGCCGTCGAAATCCGCGATCGCATATAAATCCGCACGCGGACTGTGCCCGATTTTTTTGGCCGTATAGCGCGGCTGGACTGCGTCGGCTTCAGTACGAAACACGTGTCGCACGGCCGGGGTAATAATTCCGCGCAGGAGCGACGGAATCTTATTCTGGAAATTAATTATCGTGACGCATCGATAATGCGGATGACCAATGAATTCATCAGGAACATTGTGACCAACCAGATGCGCTTTCGTTTCCGTCTCTCGCGTTGCAATCGTGAGAAGCATGGCGCGACCATCGCCCAAAGCGAACTGCCGTCCCTCGACATCCGTGAAACTGACCTGGTAGACTTTGCGGTGCTCGATATCCGCTGCGCGGCTGGTGACGCAAAGAAAAAACATCGCCACGAAAAAGAATTGAAGGCAGCGATGATTCATGCGTAAGCAGCTTGCGCCATGAAGTCAGTGAGTGACAACGGAAAGAACAATCGCATGATCGCGGTTCTGCTCTTGAGCTGCGCGCTTGGCCTGTCAGCGGCGTGCAATCGCATGACGACGCCACGATCGGCACAGGTGCTGAAAGAAGCCGACGCGAAAGTGGCAGCCGGAAATTTTATCGAGGCCATCGGCTTATATGAATCGATCCTCGACGGTTCGGCCGGCTCGGCCGAAGTGCATTATCGCCTCGCCCTCCTCTACGACGATAAAATGAATGATCCGCTGCACGCGCTCCATCATTTCAAACGCTATCTGACCATTGCCCCCGATGGCGCGCATGCGAAGGACGTAAAGAATTTCATGAAGCGCGATGAACTGACACTGCTTACCAATTTGTCCGGCGACACCGTTGTGCCGCGAGCGGAAGCGGCGCGGCTGCGTAACGAGAACCTGGCATTACGAAAGCAGATCGAAGACGAACGCGTGATCGCGCGCGTCGGTTCGGCCGAAAACAAGAAGGCGCAGGAAAAAAAGACGACGACAAAGAAGTCCGCGCACAGTCGCAGTTACGTAGTGAAATCGGGCGATACCCTTGCATCCATTTCGCGCAAATTTTACAAGACGTCGGGACGCTGGAAAAAAATTCGCGATGCCAATACCGACAAAATCGGTGATCCGCAAAATTTGAAGGTGGGTGAGACGCTCACCATCCCGTGAAAGTATAGTAGCGCATGCCTCCGGCTTGCGTTTTAGTAAACGCGCAAGCGAGACGCTTACGCCACCGTTATGAAACAGATCAAACGCATTGCGCCTGACGTCGGCTGGCTGCCGATCAGCTTTGTAAATGTTTTTTTTGTCGGACATCCCGGCGGGCCTTGGGTGGTAATCGACACCGGGCTTCCCGGACGCGCCGAACAAATCGCAGAGGCGGCGGAGGCACGATTTGGCGGCGACTCGCGGCCGGAAGCAATTCTTCTGACGCACGGACATTTCGATCATGTTGGCTCCGCACTGGCACTGGCGGAAAAATGGGATGTCCCCATTTACGTGCACCGAAATGAATTTGCGTTTCTGACGGGACGTTCGGCATATCCGCCGCCTGACCCGACAATTGGCGGAGCGATGGCGTTTCTGTCTCGCTTTATACCTTCACGGCCGCCCGATCTGAGTTCGCGTTTACGGGAATTGCCTGACGAATTATCAATGCTGCCGGGATGGCAATGCATTCCAACTCCGGGACATTCGCCCGGTCACGTCTCGTTCTTTCGTCCTTCGGATCGCATTCTTATCGACGGCGACGCGATCGCGACGATGAACATGGATTCATGGTCGGGGCTTCTTTCCGGTCGCAGGGAACTGGCGCGCGCCGGTGCGCCGTTCAATTACGATTGGGATTTGACCCGCGCGTCAGTGAAAAAAATGGCGGCGTTGCGCCCGAGCGTTCTCGCCTGCGGCCACGGTAATCCCATGTCCGATCCGGACCTGGTCGAAAAGCTGGAAGAGTTCGCCGAGAATTTTCCCGTGCCACGACACGGCCGCTACGTGCGCCGACCTGCGCAAGTAAATGGCGATGGCGTCGTCTCCCTGCCGCCCGCGCCGTTCGATCCAGTGCCCTTCGCAACCGCGGCCGGACTGGTCGCGGTCGGGATCGCGCTTGGCTCCGGTGTTCTCGAAGACGAACGCTGATTCGTTAGGCTTAGAAATTGCGCGCCGGTATCGCGGACATTCGCGGATTCGTTTCAGCAGTGCGACCGGTATTGGAACGGCCGCCAGTATTGTTTCGACCAGAGTGCTTCGACCCGGGCGTTCTATCCGTCGCGGGTTTTGCCGAGGGCGCGCTCGCGCCGGAATCGGGACGATCGGCCAGCGAATTCAGTTGGCCGCTATCGACAACCATGATCGTTGTTCTCCCCTTCTTCGGACCGCGCGGTGACGAATTGCCTGGGTTCGGTTGCTGAGTTACCGCTGCAGGCGGCCGAGGCGAATCATCAAATGCCGGTGCCTGATCCAACGTGACAGGGTCGTTTGCGCCAGCGCCGGCAAATGTTCCGGTCGTAGAATCATTTCCACCGAACCCGGTGTAGTTGGGGTTATTTGTAAAAACACTCGCCGCGTTTGGACCACCGATTGTTACAGTGACGCCGTCAAAAATTGTGACGGCATTGGCCGCGAGAATTTTCTCGCTGTTGCCGCCAAGCGTTACGTCAGAAACAAAGTTGAGCTGGCCGTTGCTACCGGACGCGTAAAGTTTCAATGTCGTATCAGCCGACAAAGTCCCACCGCCGATGTTGAGCACGCCGTTCGCGCCGAGCGCGCCGACCTTAAGCACATCGCCATGGATCGCGGCATTATTGAGGGCGATGGTTCCGCTCCCATCAATGTAAGTGCGAAAGGTGCCGCCCGCACCATAGTTGCCCGGGCCAATATTAATCGTGGCGGATCCCGCGCCGTCGCTGCCGAGAATCTCAATGTTGGCATCGCCGCCAGCGTCGGCTTCGCCCGCGTGCAGATCGATCTTCGCTTCACCGTTTATCGACCCACCATCACTGTTATCGATTCTGGCAGTCAAGTTACCGCCAACCGAAATGCCGGCCGCGCCCAGGCCGAGAAGGACGTCCCCTCCAAGCGTGCCGTTTTGGTGATTATCGATTACAAAACTCGCCTCGTTAGTCGTGGTGAGGTTCCCACCGATGTTGAAAGCCATGTTGCCGCCCGAACCGATGAAACCCCCTACGCTATTATTCACGAGAGCGTTTATCGAACTAGCCGAGAGATTCCCACCAATGAGCACGGCCATACTGCCTCCCGTGCCAGAAAGGAAACCGGAGTTATTGGCTGCCGTGAGAGTTAATCCGCGGCTCGCCAGGCTGCCGGCATTGATAGAAATGTTAACGCCGTCGGCGATGTTGCTGAAAGAATTGTCGGCCACAAGCTGAAAGGAAGATGCGACGGTAATATTGTTTTCAGCTTGCATCGAAATATTGATGCCCTGCGTGGGACCGCCATTGATGCGATTGAGGAATATCGAATTGGCCGTGATGCTCCCCGCACTGAACAGGACATCGCCGATCACATCGGTGACAAAACTCGTGGATACGAAATCGCCCAAACGCAAAGCGTTCGCGGCAGAGAGAGTGAGAGCGCTGTTGGCGTTGAAGTCGACGGCGGTGGCCAAACCGATGTCAAGATCTCGTCCGGAAGAGATCTCGAGCGTTGAGGAGGTCAGGCCAGCGCCATTCAGAGTAATATTTCCCGTGGTCGTGCTGCCATGGGGCCGCTCCGGAAGTCCCAGATTGGTAATGAGGATTTTTCCATGATCGGCTTCGAGCTGGCCGTTAACGCCGATAGCGCCGCCTTCACTGATGACTTGGATCAATCCTCCCGGTTGAGGCGCATCATCGCCGAGTAACGCCTGCAACGCCGCGTTTGGCCCTACCTGGATGGCCGTACCACTCGTTAGGCCACTGTGAAGCGTTATGAAGCCACCGGTTGCGCTGCGGCGCTGAGGGAAACCATGCGATTCGAATGGCGCGTAGGCTGAGACGCGGATGAGTCCATCGACCGATACCATTCCAGCGGAAGAATCGAGCGTGACATGTCCACCAGCACCGCCATATGGAAGATCCGGCGGCGTCAACCCGGTCCTTGCGATGATAACCGAGTCAGCCGTTGCGGTAATGTTTCCGGTGGTGCGCACAGTAAGTATGCCGCCATCGCCAGCCTCCGATACCACCCCGTTAAAATCACCGACATTTGCCCCGTCCAGATCTGTGAAGCCGATTCCTTGTGAGCCGTCATCGAACAGAATTGTACGCGCATTAATCGTGAGCAGGCCGCCATGAGCGAGACCATTGATGCCTCCATAGAGAGCGCTGATGAAGAAAATCCCGCCTGAAGCAGTAACCGTGTCGGCGGTGATGGTGTGTTGCAGGTCTGCGCCGACATTGGGATCAACGTACGGGAAGATGCCATCGTCGCCGACGGTCAGCGCACCGTGTGCGGAAAGCGTCGGCACCGCCACACCGTAGGCGTTGACATTACCACCGCTGGTAACTCTGGTCGCGATGATATCGCGATCGAAGTTGGGGTTATCGTCAGTGCCGGGATCAGTGCCGACTGTGATGTTACCGCCCGCACTTACATTACCGGCATAAAGAGCCCCACCCAGGTTGATCGTAGTACCGGCGGTGACGTCATTCGCATTGACGGTACCCGCGGCGGTCACCGCCTGAGATGCTGAAATATTCCCTGCGACGTTCACCGCATCTTCAAAGGTGCTGCCGGCAGAAAGATTGGTAACGGAAAGGTCTCCGTTATCGATCGCGATGTTACCATCCACCGTCATTGTGCCGGTGGTCACATTGTTGACGGCGTGAAAGTCCCCGCCTGCATCGATGATTCCGGAAATTGTTCGATGGCCGTTTACCAGAGGGATGTCGGCGCCATAAATGTCGATGTTACCATCCGAACGCAACTCAAGCCCACCGGTCGTCATGAAATTAATGTTCGGCGCATTAATGCCACCGGCTCCCGCGGTAAAGGTAGCGGGCGACGTGACATTCAGATTCATCGTCAGCACTTCCGCCCTGGTAGTGAGATTAATCCCAGAACCCTCCATTGAAATGGAACTGGCCGATGCAAACAACGAGAGGTCCGAACCCATCCTGATGTTAATGAGACCGCCAGCGATGAGTGAGAGCGAGATATGACTGCTGCCGGGACGGAAACTGTTGGTCGTAATGTTGATGTTGCCGGTTTGGGAAGTAACAGAGAAATTATTGGCAGTGACTACCCCGGTCCCGTTCTTGAAATCACCATTGCTAAACGAACTGAAATTCGTCGTCGTAAGCGCACCAGCAATAGTTACGGTTCCTTCGCTGAACAAATGCAGATCGATGTCGGCAGAAATATTGGAACCGATTGTCAGATGTGACCCTGCTCCGCGCGCGTAAATGAAAATTCGGCTCGGCCCGTTGAACGTATAGCCACTCATGAGGTCAATCGACCCGTTCTGCGTCGCGAGAAGCAGAGTATCGATGCCGGCAAAAGTGAAGGTCGACGGTGAGTTGCCAGTGGTGATTCCATTCACGCCCACCAACGCCAGGTTTGTCACTCCTCCAGTCGTGTCGATTGTGGGGTCGCTCTCCAATATCAGGTTCTGGAACTTAAAGCCGGCGATGTTATCAAGAAACGAGGAGGCTGCTCCATGATCGAATCCGCTGGCATTATCGAACGCCGAGGTTGAGCCAAAGAGCCACGTCGTGCGGCTGCCATCCATTCCAGCCGAGCGATAAATTTTTCCCAAATCGGTCGCCACTGCTTTCGTAATCGTTGGATCGGTATTGATAACGGTATTCCCATCGATCACGAACGGATCGGGCGAAGTAATTACAGCAAGAGCTCCGAACTTGCTGGGTGGGGGCGTCGGCGTTGTTGGTGTTGGCGTCGGCGTTGTTGGCGTCGGCGTCGGCGTTGTTGGCCCCGTTGGCGTTGGGCTTCCCTGTGCCCTCATCGCCTGATCGATCGTGCCCGCCATTGTGTTCGGATCGAGGGAAGCCATGGCCCTGGTATCGACGAAGTTGCCGGCCATTCTTTCATCGAGCTGGTTCTGCATTTCCTGCTGAATCAAATCCCAACTTTCCGGCCGAGGATTGAATAATGGCGAGGTATTGACCATCGCCGCGATGTCAAAGTAACGCGGCTGAGAAAGGGTCGTTCCATCGCTCACGACCATTTGTCCGGCAGAGAGTTCAACGCTCCGATTGCTGCCATCGTTCAACTTCACGAGGATATGGCCCTCCAAACAAAACCACTTCGCAATCGGCTTTGGATTGGTTTCACTCGGTGCATGAGACTCGCCAACGCCGGTCGTTCCGGTGACGGCCGCAGTCACCAGCGGACTCCGGATCGTTGCGCCGCCGGCGCCCTTCGGCACTTGAAAGAGCATGGCTCCTTCATCCAGGTGCATCACCCGGCTTCCCGTCCCGCGGCTCGGAGGAGGCGCGCTGCGAGTCAGATGCGCAGGTGCTTCCATGGATAGGGTGGCCGGTCCTTCCGCTGGCGGAGGTGGTTCGCCGCCGCCTCGGAAACTGAAAATCGTATTCTGTCCCAGGCGCGTCATCGTGCGATCGGGGAAAGTCAATTCGCTGCGTGATTGCGTGCCTGTGCGAACGGCTGTTCCACCACGGACCATGTCGTCGACAGAAGCTGGCCGCGGCTCCGCTCTTTCCGGCAGCAACTTCACATCGCTCACCACCTGAGTAACGCGGGCTTCTCTCAAGGGCGCGGCATGCGCGAAGAGCGCAACGCAGCAAAGGAAAACGAGAACGGAGGTGAGGTTTGCAATTAATCTTTTCATATTCAGCGGGGAGTTTGTGAGTTGGCAGCCTGTTTTTGAGTGACATCTTCGGGCGCTGTCGGTTTGACCACGTCAACCACTGTGCCGCGACCGTAGATGACAAGATTGGAACGAACGTAATTTCCTTTATTCGTTAGGCGCGCTTGCTTGCGCGCGGATTTCGCGATGGCGTCCTCATTGGGCAAAGGCGGGAAATCGCTGATCAGCAGGCAGGTGTTGATCGTCCGTTCAATGTCGAAGTAAGCGACGTCCGGCAGCGCTTTGACTTGCGGGCTCATGATTAAGATTTGTCCGGCTTTCAAAACAATCGATTCGCCCAGACGGTGTGCCAGAGAAACACGCGCCTCTCCGGAAAGAAGCAGAAGTTTGATGTAGGACTCGCCATTACGTTCGAGAAGCCCGGTTGCGTTATCACTCGTGATATTCAACGGCGCTGACGAGATCTGCGCGCTGGCACGTTTTGGAATTTGAAACAGCAAGGCCCCTTCGCTCAACTCAATCACGTTCCCGTCAAAGTTCTTTGGGATCATCCGATCGAGAACTCGGTCCACATAAAACCGGCGGAGGAACTGATCCATCTCAACCTTCCTCAGGTCCACGCTCGTGTTCGCCCCGAGCCGTAGCACAACGTTATTCGCGAAAGTTAATTCGCTGCGCGCATTCTGGCGGTTACTAATCGTCATCCCCTCGCTCACGAGATCGCCAACCGATGCGGTTGCGGACTTGGCGTCCGTCGTTTGCAATCGAACGCCGCGAGACGTGTAGGTTACCTGCGCGTCCTTTGCCGGTCGCGCCTCGAGAGAGAGGCAAAAGGAAAAAACCAAAGCTGGCGTAAACCAAACCCAAAAACGTAGCCGATTAGTTTTCATCCCATTTGCAATTATCTCACCCTTTTGTCTCGCGCCGGAGAACTTTCTTAAATCGCGCAATTTTTTCAGGCCACGACATTTTACGTCAAGCCAAAACGCCCCTGAAATCGGGGAAATTCCGAACTAATGCCCGATTTCGCTGGCGACCCGACCGGAATCGGGTCAGAACTGAATCGCCCCAGATATTCCCGCTCCCAGATCGGCAACGCTGTAATCAAACACATCCTGGTCCGACTGATTCCACGAGAAGGAGGTGAGCAGGCTCACCGTAAACCATTGGTTGATCCGATAATTGGCAGACAGGGAGAGGATTTCGCTTACATCAGTGCGACTTCCCACGTGATAATCTCGCACGGCCAGGCGCGCCGTCGCGTCGATCGAGAAACCGCGGGTCAGATTAACGGAATAACCCGCCCAGAAAGAGTACTCATTGCGGCGCGGTCCGTCGGGATCCGCAGCAAAACTTAATTGCGCATCAAAACCGATCCCGATTTGTTGTACGCGATCGATGCGGAACGGCATGTTCCCGCTCAGGATGATGGAGTTGTTGGAAAAGAACTGGTCGAAGCTAGTATCGGTGAGGCTGTTGTAGTCGTAGCGGGCGCGCAACGTCAGGTTATGAAATTGCGGCATGTAATAGGCCAGGCCGACAATCGCGTCGAAGCTCGCGAAATTAAGATCGTCGAAACGACCATAGATAAACCATTGCTGCACAACGCCGACTTCAGCGTAGAGCGTCCTCGTTAGTTGCGGCTGATAGGTCAATGTCAAACCGGGCGCAAACATGACGTCGTCCTGTGCGCCATGGTTTACGAGTGCGACGTTGCTCGTGTAATAAACCGGCATTGATGCGGAGAAGGTGAAGGGCAGATACTCTTCCTTTCGCTGAAGGATTTGCTGCTCGCCAAGATCGTTGTCGTTAGGACTGGCCTGCACGTAGCCTCCTTCTGCGCCACTCGGTTGTGCTGTGCCGAGCGGTGCCGCTGGATTTCGTAAAATATCCGCGCGGTTTTGGCTCTGGATCGCGCTTGGTCCCACCGGTCCAATTGCTACCTGTGCGATTGCCTGTGACCCCAGCGTCAGACAAAACAGTGACCAAACGAACGCGGCGATCGACCCTGGCCTGTGAGAACTCCGTATACCCATAAACGGACGACTTTTCTGAGCCGCGGCTGCTTTTGCGTCAAGGAGAAACTCATCTGCCGCCGATAAATCCTGTGCTGAGTAGACAGATTTCGCGGCGAGGATAGCTGCTCTTTCGCCCGCCTTGACAAGGGGCGACGGCCAAAACATCTCCGCCAACTCCTTCATTCACTTCTTAGATGGTGAAGCGGCAGCTTGTTTTTTTGGCGGGCTGCCGGCGGCCGCTGGTGTACCCATATGGACTTGCGTGCCACGGCCGAAGATCACGAGGTTAGAAGACACATAATCGCCCTTCTTCGTTAGGTTGGCCTGTTTGCGTGCCTCCTCCGCGATCAGATTTTCGCCACGCAACGGCGGAAAATCTTTCAACAACCGACAGGTTCGGGCCGTGCGCGCGATATTAAAAAATACCGCTCCCGGTAACGTCGTAGCCTTCGGATTTATGATCATGATCTGTCCTGGTTCCATCACGACCGATTCGCCAAGATAACCTGGCAACGTTACGCGGACCTCGCCCTCAAGAAGCAAAAGTTTGATGTATAGGTCGCGATTTCGCTCCAGTAATCCTGTCGCCCCTTTGGACAGAACAACGATCGGAGCAGTTACAATTTCAGCGTCGGAACCTTTGGGTATTTGAAAAAGGATCGCACCGTCACGTAATTCCATTGCGCCCGAGCCATCTTTTAAACGCAGGCTCGTCCTGGCACCGAGCCGCACGACTGCTCGATTCACAAACGTCAATTCACTGCGGGCATTCGCCCCACTTTCAACTGTCACGCCTGCACCTAGAATGTTCCCAACTGCAACGCGCGACGGCCCTCCGCGCAATCCGTGTGCGTGAACTTCCTTGGCCAGATAAGTAATGCGAGCGCCGGCCTCAGCGTGAACGAAACCAGCGAAGCCAAGAATCGCTGCGACCAGAGTCGAAAACTGCAGGAGTCGACCACTCATACAATGAACATCTTCAAATTCCGAAATTGAAGACGGACCAAGTTACGGCAAGCGATTTACCGATGGCGAAAAACCGTTCCGGACATCTCTGCGATCAGGAATGCTATTCAGAGTTCGGGCGACCTTTGTCCCGCCGGTATTGGGTCGATCGCTGGTCCGAGTCGCATCACGGTGAGAGTTTTGTCCATCGCCTCCTTGAGTCGAGCGATGGATCAGCGAGGCTAGCTCGTCACTATCTCTAACCGTGACTATGCGCTGAGGTCTGTTATTGCCGCCTGGCCGCGGACCTGCGATTGAACGTGGCGGCCTCCCTTGGACCACGGGTGGATTCGGTGAGTGAGCGATTTTTCTCGGCGGATGACTGCTAACCGGCGGATGTGAGGTTGCGGATGGCCTGGGAGGATCGTCAAATGGCGGCGCGTTCTCGAGCGGCTGCGGATTGTTCGCGCCTGCCCCGGCAAATGTGCCCGTGGTGGTACCGTTGCCGCCGAAGCCAGTGTAATTGGCGTTTGGAGTTTCGCTGGTGAAGCCGGTATAAACATCCGCCGCCTTTGTGCCGCCGATGGTAACCACGACATTATTGAAAATTGTGATCGAGTTGGCGGCCAGAATCTTGGCGCTGTTCCCGCCAAGCGTGACGTTGGAAACGAAATTAAGCTGGCCGTTGCTCCCCGGCGCGTAAAGTTTCAGCGTCGAATCAGCCGAGAGCGTGCCGCCGCCGATATTGAGCACGCCGTTAGCGCCAAATACGCCGGCTTTAAGGACGTCCGCGTGGGCGCTGGCATTATTGAATGTGATCGTTCCGTCGCCGTCGATGAATGAAAGGAACGTACCGCCGACATCATAGTTGCCGCCGTTGATATTGATCGCAGCGGTCTTTGCGCCGTCGCTGCCCACGATCTCGAAAGTGGCATCGGCCGCGACTGTGGCATTGCCGGAGATGTTCATATCTATGGTCGCGTCTCCGCCGATTATTCCATTACCGCTGTTGGCGATTCTGGCATCCGTGTCGATCCTGGAATTGAGATTGCCGCCGACTGAAAGCGTATCGGAAGTGATATCGATGGCGGTCCCGCCGGCGCTGAAGCCCCCCGAGATTTGGAAAAGCGCATCGCCCGTTGTCATGAGCGTATCACCAATGTTAAACAGGATTTTTGCGGCAGTGCCGATCAAGCCGCCATTCCGATTATCGATGAGTGCAGCAAGCGTATTGCTAGTGAAGTTCGCGCTGGTAATGAAGCTGATCAATGCCTGACCAGCGATCGATCCCGACGGTGCTTTCACGTTATCGGCGTTATTCAAAATCGCGAAGGCCGCGACGGTCGTATTGACGCCGCCACCGACATTAAAGCTAAGAATGGCATCGCCTCCGATGCTGCCGCCGCCGGTGTTATCGATATCAGCGACCAGAATCGGCGCGGTAAGGCTTGCAAGCTGCACATCGATTATGGCGTCTCCGCCAATCGAGCCTCCAGCGCCACTGCCCTTGCTATCGGACAGGCCGTTTAAGATTTGGAAATTGGCGGTGTCAGTAGCGGTGAGATCGTCCGCGCGGAATTCGAGGATTGCATCGCCTCCGATTTCACCTTCCTCGCGGTTCTCGATTTCAGCGAAAAGAGTGTCTCCGATCGACACGATACCGCCGGTGAATGAGAAGAGCGCGCCTTCACCGATGGTGCCCGCATCGTTCGAAATTCTGAAGAAACCCTCCGTCCCCACGTTAGTGGGACCGGCGACATTTACGGCGACCGTGGCTTGACCGCCGATCATTCCATGGGTGTTGTTTATCAACGGCTGGAAAAAGTCGCCGGCCATAATGCTGCCGGCACTTACGCTCACCGTCGCGCTCCCATTGATGGTTCCGCCTGCTCCAAGAAAACGAAAATCGTTATTGAGCACTGCGAACTCAACGACTCCGGATGAAGAAATCGCGCCGCCGGCCGCGATAAGCACTGCGGCATTTCCAGTAATCATTCCCCCCGGGACCAGATTTTCACCGTCGGTATCCGCCGAGTTTTGGATGTCGAAAAAGATGCTGTCTGGAGCGGCGATATTTCCGGAAACCTGACTATGGATCAGAGCGCCACCCATTTGTCCGCCGCCATTATTGAAGATGAAAGCCTGCAAGAAATCACCCGATGAGACACTTGACGCACTTAAATCGATTTCAGCAGCACCAATCTCACCACCTCCTACGAATCCTGAATCATTGAAGCCAGTGTTTCCAATCTCGAGATCGAGAAAACCCGTCGTCATCAAGTTTCCATTTGTGAACGCACGTAGCGTGCTCGACTGCATACTGCCTCCGGCGTCGTTATTGATTTGCGCGGATAAATTTCCACCGATTGCCATTGATGCTGCTTCCAGGTTGATAAGCACCGGGCCACCGAATGTGCCGCCATTCATATTAGAAATCGTGAAATTCGCATCGCTCGACGTGTTCAGGGCGCCGACTTGGAATGTGAGGCTGGGGAACCCGAGCCTGTTGCTTCCCCCATCACTGTTATTAATCAGCGCATCGATGGAGAACGCTGTTAAGTCACCAAGAGTTTGAACAGTAATGCTGTTCCCAAAGCCAAGATGACCTTCGTTGTTATTCGCTGCGGTCAGCTTCAATTCTCCGCAGGTCAGGTCCCCCCCAATATGCAGCAAGATGTTCCCGCCCGAACTCAACGTAGTAGAAGAATTGTCGGTTGCGATTTGAATTGCGTGCGTTACCGATAAATCCCCTTCGGTCTGGATCGAGACGTTTAGCCCACTCAAAATCCCGCCATTCGTCCGTTCAATGTCTAATGAGTCACTGAAAATGTTGACCCCGGTAAGGGCAACATTGCCATTCGAGCCCGTTACGGTTTTCGAACTGACAAAATCGCTCAGATTGATATCTCCCTGCGCGATGACATCAATTCTCTCAGAATCAATTGATCCGGTGATAAGATTAAAATCGCCACCGCTAAACGAGGTAAAAACCGTAGTACTTAAAGCACCAGTGATCGTGACATTCCCCTGGCTGAAAAGACGAAGCATCTCCGATGTCGTGATATCGGAGCCGATCATCAGGTTTGCTCCACTACCTCGAGCATAGGCGAACATCCGCTCGATGTCCTCGAACGAATAGTTCGCTCCCAGAGTGATCGAACCATTTTGCGTCGCGAGCAGAAGTGTTTCGACACCTCCGAAAGTCAGCGTTGCCCCCGAAGCTCCTGTCGTTAGGCTATCCACACCGATCAATCCCAGGCGATTTACTCCGCCGGCCGTTAAAACGGAAGGGTCGGCGTCGAGGACAAGGTTCTGAAACTTAAAGACCGCTATGTCGTTTAGAAAATCGGTACCCAGCCCAACTTCAAAGCCGCAAGCGGTGTCGAAAGCTGAAGTCGATCCAAAAAGCCAGGTCGAACGATTTCCGTCCTGAGAGGGATCGCGATAGATTTTACCAAGATCGGACATCCCGTCTGTGGTGATCGTTGGGTCCGTCGTGATGGTCGTGTCGCTGCCGATAACGTACGGGTCCGGCGATGTAATCGTAACCAAAGTTCCAAACTTTGTAGGGGGAACCGTCGGAGTCACCGTCGGTGAAGCCGTGGGAGTAACTGTTGGCGTCTCGGTCGGCGATGGGCTGCCATTAACGATATTCTGCGCTGTTATTCCGCGGTCGACTTGATCCGCGATATCGTTCAGAGCTAGAAGGATCCTATTGGGGCCACCGGCAAGTAGCGAATCGAGTTGCCGTTGAATTTCTCTCATAATCAAAGCCAGACTTGGAAGCGGCGTATCGAAGCCGGTGAAAAAGAGCGATGTCTTTATCAGTTGGGCGATGTCGAAGTCGACCGGCTCCGAAAGCTTCGTTCCATCGGTTACCTCCATTTGTCCGGGATGGAGGACGACGGAACCCCCGCTCCCATTCGTTAGGTAAAGATGAATCGTCCCTTCCAAACAGAGCCACTTGATCACCGGATGCGGATTGCTCGCAGTCGCGTGATGAAATTCGCCGATGCCGGTGGTTCCGGTGATTGCAGCAGTGACCGCCGCCGTGCGAATGGTTGCGCCGCCCGCACCTTTCGGGACCTGAAAAAGGAGCGCGCCCTCGCCCAGGTCCATCACTCGCGTGCCTTCTTTGAAACTGAAGATCGTGTTCGCGCCGAGACGGGTAATGGTTTGGTCGGTAAAGGTTAGTTCACTTCGGGATTGAACTCCGGTGCGCACGGCCGTGCCGTCACGCACAGGATCATTCACTGAAGCCGGGCGCGGCGCGGCCTGTTCCGGCAGCAGCTTGACGTCTTTCACCACCTGGGTGACGCGCGCCTCTTTCAATTCGGCGGCATTCGCGAAGGAAAATCCAACCACGAAAAACAAAGACGCGCCGAGATACCGAACAATATTTTTAGATGGAAGAGTCGAATTCATATCCCTTTAAAACCTCACGGTTAATGCCACACCCCCGCCGATATCGGCGACATCGTACTCAAAAACACTTATGTTCGATTGGTTCCAGGCAAACGAACTTAACAAACTGAGCGTGAACCACTGGTTGATATGATAATTCGCACTCAATGCCAAGATTTCAGTTACATCGGTCCGGTCCAATGCGTGATAGTCGCGCACAGCGATGCGTCCGGTCGCATCAATGGTAAAGTGACGGCCGAGCGCCACAGAGTAACCCACATACACTGAGTAATCGTTCCGGCGCGGCGCTTCGGGATGCGCATAAAAACTCAGCTCCGTGTCAATCCCGATCGCCAGTTGCTGCGCCCGCCCAATCTGAAACGGCATATTGGCGCTAAGAATATAGGCGTGGTTAACGAAGAACTCGTCGAAATCATCGGTATCGGTGAGCCGGTTGTAATCGTAGATCACGCGCAACGACAGGTTGTGCAGTTGCGGAATGTTATAAGTCAGACCCGCGATCGCATCCATACTGGCGAAGTCCAATTCCGAAAATCGGCCGTAAAGAAAAAATTGCTGCGTCACGCCGATCTCGGCAAAAAGGTTTTGCGTCAGGCGCGGCCGGTAAGCGGCGCTGATAGCGGGCGCGAAGAGGACATCATCCTCTTCGCCGCGATTCACGAGGGCGACGTTTGAGGTGTAGAAGACGGGAGTCGTTACCGAAAAACTAAACGGCAGATATTTCTCCCGCCGCTGCAGGAGCTCTTGTTCGCCGAGGTCTTTGTCGTTAGGGCTCGCAACCGCGTAAGCGGTCTCCTCACCTGGCGATGTTCCGTAAGATGGATTGGCGCGAGCGCGGAGCAGTTCGGCGCGATTTTGCGCCTGGTCGGCAGTTTGCCCCCTGACGAATTGAACCAGGATCAGCATGCCAAGGCAAAAGCACACCGCCCCATAGCGGATTTGGAAAATCATGACCCGAAACGAGTTTTTCTATTGGGCGCAGGGATTGCGCGTCAAGGAGAAAGGTGTTGCTCGCGTATGAGTGCGCAGAACATTTCGCACGATGTAGCGGCAGTCTATGACCGCCGCTCTCCTTTGCTAGCGCGCTGAAACGCTCGCACGCTCCCGATTAGCTGAGATGCCCGTCCCGCTGTGAGACTTCACGAGGGACACATCGGAAGCGTTGATCGAGCCGTTCGCGTTCGCATCGCTGCGGAAATTTGTGCCGGCGACCGTTGAGCCAGAGTTTATCTTTGTTTGCGCGATGTCGCTGGCGTTGACGCTGCCGTTTGCATTCACGTCGCCGATGAGAACAGACATTGCAGCAGAGACGGTGGCGCTACTATTGCCGGCGCTATCGTTCACGTTCGTTAGGTTGATGTTGATGACTTGCGCGTTCGTTACTCCGGTGAGGTTCACGATGTAGTTGTGGGCGTCGGTGTCGATCATGCGGCTGGCGACGCTGCCGGTTCCATTTGTCACGCTGGCGCCGCCGACGCTGGTGATGGGATTGGCGAAGGAAAAGACCATCTGATAATCGCCACTTGTGCCGCCGCTGCGGCATTCGATACCGGGATTGCTGCGCGGGAGATTGATGTCGAAAGCTCCCGCACTACCGTGCACTTTACGTGAGACGACATTGGCCACGCTGACTTCACGCAGGAATACGTGGCGCACGCTTTCGGCGATGCTTTCGCTTCCATTGTTTTCTCCCGTGCGATAGTAGCCCCGCGCGCGAATGTAGAAGTTTTGTGCGTTAGGCAGATTCAATCCACTCAGTGTCCAGGCGTTGCCGGAATAGATTCCGTTGCCTAACGAAGTGTAATTGGCGTTATCAGTGGAATATTCAAAGGTCGTGCGCGTGAATTGCACACTCGCGCCGTTGCGCGACCAGGTGATGGTCGTTGGCGTTGCGCTCAAGTCTTGTAACGCCGCAGTATCGTTGGTCAGGCGAGCGAACAGATGGCGCGGTTGATTGGCGATGTTGTTGAAGTCGCCACCGGCGAGAACTTTTCCGTCTGCCAACAGTGCAACGGCTTCCACACCGTTGTCGGCGTTGCCGTCGTAGCTATCAGCAGCGCCGGTTATGCCGTCGAGTCGAGCGAGATGATTGCGCATTGCTCCACCGATGTTGGTGAACTCGCCGCCCGCGACAATCTTGCCGTCGCTCTGGATAACGTAGGAATCGATCGTTGCATTGGCGTTCGCGTCGAAGGCATTCAGCACACCGTTTGCATCGAGCCGGGCCATGCCGGCGCGCGTTTGTCCATTAATGTGGGTGAACTCGCCAGTGATAACAACACCTCCATCGGATTGAACAGTGATCGATTTGATCGCGCCATCCGCTTGCGGGGCAAAGGGATCGGCTCCTCCAGTATCAGGATCGAGCCGCGCGATCCAGGCACGGTTAGCTGCGCTGATGTGAGTGAAGGTTCCGCCCACTAAGATCCTTCCATCACTCTGCATAACGATCGCGTTAATTGTTCCATCCGCATTCGGATTGAAGTCATCAGCCAGACCACTGATGGGATCGAGCCGCGCGATGCGATTGCGGTTTTGTCCGCCGATGTTGGTAAAGGCGCCGCCTAACAAGACCTTGCCATCACTCTGCACGGCCACCGCATTGACCGGAGCGTTCGGGTTAGCGCCGTTGAAAGAAAACGCCCCACCGGTTACGCCGTTGATGCGCGCCGCATATCGACGCGGCGCCTGCCCAATGTTAGCAAACTCGCCGCTGACCATGATGAAGCCATCTGGTTCCACCGCGATCGCATCGACTTCACCGTCCGAACCTGGATCAAAAACCATGTCGAGCGAGCCATCTGTGTTCAAGCGCGCGATGTTATCGCGCGGCACATCGAGCACGCGTTTGAAGTCGCCGCCGATCAAGAGCTTTCCGTCTGGCTGCACTGCGGTCGTCGTGATCTTGTTCCCGATAATGTTGAGATCCGCCAGCGCCTTATCAGCAAAACCATCCTTTTCCAGTCGTGCAATGTTCTTGCGCGTGATCTGCGGACCACCATTAGGATTCAAATAAATAAACGCACCTCCGGCGAGCACTTTGCCATCCGGTTGAACTGCCAAGGCAGACATCGATGGGAATATTGGCGGAGTGTCCGACCCCCCTGCGTTCGGACCAAATGAATCAACAGCTCCAGTAAGTGGATCGACACGCGCAATCAAATTGCGCGGCTGTCCTCCGATTGAAGCGAAAAATCCACTGACCACGATCCCGCCGTCGGGTTGTAACGCGAGTGCAAGGAGTCGAGCACCCGGGCTTGGGTCGAATGAATCGGCCAACCCGGTCGCCGGGTCGAGCCGCGCCATATGAATCCGCGCCTGGCCACCGATGATATTGAAGTAGCCGCCCACCACAATCCGGCCGTCGGGCTGTACTGCGATCGCATTGATCTGACCCCACTCGCTCGCACTTGGGTTGAAAGAATCAGCTAGTCCAGTCGCTGGGTCCAATCGCGCTATATGAGTACGCGTTTGCCCGCCAATAGTGTTGAAAAAGCCTCCCACCAAAATCTTTCCGTCCGGCTGCAATGCCAGCGCAAAAACATCTGTAGAACTCTCAAAGTTGCTGTGAGCGCTTGGATCAAAGGAATCGGGAACGCCAGTAACGGGATCAAGTCGAGCGATGTGACTCCGCGGTCGGCCGCCAATGGTGGTGAAATAGCCGCCTACGACAATCTTACCGTCTTTTTGAAACACCATCGTCTCTACGGCACTATTCGGATTAAGATCCCACGAATCGGCTGCTCCGGTAACTGGATCCAAGCGAGCGAAGCCATGTCGCGACTGCCCTCCGGCGGTAGTAAATGCGCCGCCCACAATAATTTTACCATCTGCCTGCAAAGCAACAGCCAAAACGGTCGGGTGCCCGGACGCGGGATAAAGGATATTAGGGTTAAAAACGCTGTCGAGCGTGCCATCCGGGTTGATACGAGCCATGCCGCTGCGCGGCACCCCAAGGACAGTTGCAAACTCTCCACCGATGAGAATTTTCCCATCCGGTTGGACTGTGATGACTCTAACGTCTTCCTGTATGGTCGACAGCTTCAGATCGAACCCGTCATCCGCAGATTGCGCGTTTGTTTTCGCGCTAACGAATAGCGCGACAAAGCTAGCGCAGAGAATGAGGGAAACTTTCGAGGGGCTTGCCATCAACCGAATTCTAGCTGTTCCTCGAACTGCTGGAAATGCGAAAGAATGCCCCCCCGGGGGAAGGCGCGCCTAACGCCTGTAGCGGCGGTCTCTGACCGTCGCAAACTTTCGCGGGGTTCGTGCGACGGTCAGAGACCGCCGCTACAACTCGCGTATCCGCTCCTCACATGCGCTCGTCTGCTATCGAAAGTCGATCATGCGCGGTTTGCACGCGCTTCTGCACAGTTGCGCACAGGCGCGTGTGAAGCGCGCACGAGCAGCTGACATTAGCCCACAGGCGCCCGCCAGTGCCTAACCACCGACCGTGGAATGGTATTTCCGTGAGTAAGAGATGTCTCGACTGCGCTCGACATGACAAAAGAGCACTTGGGTAACACGCTCGTTAACTCACACCCCAACTACAACTACCAAACTACAATCCCAGAAGAGTGCATTGCCAAGGCACGAGCAACTTTTCTTTGCGAGTTTCGTCGGCGGCGATCGCCTCGAGCGCACCGCGAGAAGCGATGAAGGCGGGTTCGATCTGCAATTGCGCCGCGGCTTGATCGCGACGACGACGCAGTTCCCGCACACGCCGGTCCATTTCCAGTGTCGGCCGCAGACGCGCGCGTCGCCGGATTTCGGGCCACTCACTTTCCGGCGAGTCCATTGCGCTTTTAGCGGCGTCCAAAAATTCACGCCGCCGTCGCGTGGAAAAATGGCGGAAATCGGGCGCTTCGCCCGCGTCAAACGCCTTTGCCGCGAGAATGAGCTGCTGATTTTGCAAGATGTGAAACGCAGGACGGTCCGCGGCGCGCGCTTCGCGATCCCGCCAATGCCAGAGCTCACGCAGGATCGCCGCCGGCCGGCCGCGTAATGTGCCGGCGCCCGTTATTCGCCACACTTCATCATCGTCGCGCTGGCGTTGCACGCTCGCCTGTGCGATCGCGCGATCACACGATTCGCGCAGCCATTCCAACCGCCCTCGCTCGATTAACCCGGCTTCCAATCTTTCCGCCAGCGGCAACAGGTAATGCGTATCGTTCTTGGCGTACTCGGCCATGCGCGCAGGAAGTGGACGCTCCGCCCAATTCGCTTTCTGCGAACCTTTCGGCAATTCGATTCCGAAAAAATGCAGCACCAGCGCGGCGAGGCTGAACTCCCGGATTCCCAAGAGTCGCGCCGCAATCACCGTATCGAAAACGCGCGCTGGTATGAAACCAAACGTTCGCCGCATCAATCGCAAATCGAAATCCGCGCCCTGCAGCACAATTTCTTTCTCCGCCAGCGCGGCAGAGAAGGGCGACAGATCAATTCCGGCGAGTGTATCGATCAAAAAATCTTTGCCGCCAACACTGAGTTGAAGCAGACAAAGTTTTTCAAAATAGGAGTGCAGGCTGTCGGCTTCCGTGTCGATCGCAACGCGGTCGAAGGATTTCAGCGTGGGAAACAACTCGGCGAGTTGCGAAGCGGAGGCGATCACGTCGCAAAACCCCAAATCGCAAAACCCAGATTTTCTGGTCGAAAAATCAACCCCTGCGCGGCGGACGGCCGATAGCAGCCCGCTGATGATGACTTGTTAGGTAAAAGTATAAGGAGTTGCGGAGATAGCTATGGCACGGAGTGACCGGAGGTGGATTTCGCGATGCCAACATCACCCGCGTTGATCGCTCCGTTGGCATTGAGATCGGTTCGGAAGTTGCCGGTGGTGATCAACATGCCCGACTGACCTTTGACCTGTGTAACATCACTTGCATTCACCGTGGCGTTTCCAGTCGAATCACCCGAGAGAAACGTTGCGTTGACTACCGTGTTGGGCTGGACTTGGGCAAAGCTGTCAGTTACTCCCGATAAAGTAACGCCGAGAGTCTGACTGTCCGTTACCCCCGTGAGGTTCACCGTCATGGTGTTGCCAGAGAAAGCCGGACTGCCCGAAACGCTGCCCGTTCCACTCGTTACGCTGGCGCTGCCGCTAACTACGTTGTTCGTGAAGGTGAAAACCAGAGTATGACCTGGGTTGGCGCTTCTGCATTCCACGCCCGGCGTGCCGGTGAGAGGGAGATTGATATCGAAGTTACCGGCGGCGCCGTGTGTTTTGCGCGAGACGGCGGTATTCAGCGCGAGGGCGGGGTTGCCCGTGATGTTGAAGTTTGCGTCTGAGATATCGAAAAAGATATTGCCGATGGCTTCGACCTTGACCCTGGCTGTGCTAGTTGCTCCGGCAGGAATCGTGACTACCTCGGATCCGTCATTGGGCGTACTTGCCAGTAAGACGGTTGGGAAAGTCTGCCCGCCATCGGTGGATAATGAAACCTTGACGTTTGCGTTGCTGACCGGCGGGAGCGTTGTGTTAGCGACATCCCAGGTAATTGTCTGCATTGAACCACCCGCCCACGACACATTTGTATTCGGCGATGTTACCTTGAATGGGCCTGCCGTGTTTGTCACCGTTACCGTCATGTCGGTAAATTGTGTTTGACCTACCGTGGAACTTGGAACGTAAGCGTGATTGTCTCTGACCGTCAGCCGGAAGTGCAACGTTCTGGTAATTGAACTTAGCGCTTCTATGTTTGCAACCGCATCACCTCCCGGTAGCGTCGGCGTTACGAATAAGCCGGCAAGGATGGTTGATAGCTTCGGGCACAGCCTTGTCGGAGATACCGTCGGACTAAACGATAACCAGTTCGGACCGGTCGCTTTCGTAGGACTCGCCACACTGGCGTTGCCTGAGGTTGTTGAATTGTCATCCTGTTCCCAGCAATAAGTGAGCGAATCATTGTCCGGATCAGTCGCTGACCCGGTAAGCGCAAAAGGAGTACTGATCGGAATAGTATAGTTGCTAACCGGCGCCACAACGGGGACATGGTTAGCGGTCATAACGGTAGTTACCGGGCAGGTCTTACCAGCCAGGTTGGCCTGAATCTGGGCGATTGACGTTTCATGAAAGATGTCAATCGAGTGGGGCGCCACGTCCTGGGATGTGATACCTGCGTAACCCATGATAGTGATGCCGGAACCCACCTCCTTGTTTTGACCGGTCCCTTCATTCGAGAAGGAAAAAGTATGGTTCGCGCCCAGTTGATGACCTACCTCGTGGACCACATAATCGATATCGAAATTATCCCCCATCGGGATTCCATCTGCGGGCGAGGTAATTCCCCTTCCTTTTGATCCGTCGACACACACGCAACCAATGCAGCCCGCGTTTCCACCGCCACCGGAAGCGCCGAACATGTGGCCGATATCATAATTGGCCTCGCCGATATTCGCAGTTAACGTTGCCTGCAATTGGTTGTTCCAGCTGTTCAAGCCAGTGTAAGGATCCGTAGCCGGGTCGTAGTAAATAACGGCGGTGGTTTGAGGGATAAGGTTGAGGTGCACGCCCAGGTCCTTTTCATAACAACCATTACAACGGGAGAGGGTGGCGTTAAAAGCAGCCAGGACCAGGTCGACCTGACTGGAGTTGAATGCGCCAAAGAAGTTGGAGTACTCGCCATTACAAGACTGCGCCAGGCGCATGGTCTTTAATTGACCGGCATTACTTTGAGGTAGTGCGGGAAGTTGGGAGCTAATGTTCGCGGCCGTTCGTTGGTCCTCTGTAGAACAAGTCCACGGCAACTTCCCCTTCTGCCGGTGAGATTTGAATACCGAGTAAACCGTGTGGTCTCGCGAATAGGCTTCAATGAATTCATTTTCTTTCTCCGTTCGGAAAACCATGGTTTGGATTCCCCGCGGCGAAATGCTCAATTTGAGCGTTGCATGCTTATCCGTAATACCTTTGCCGGAATAAGCCCGAATCAAAGGAAACCGCGCCTGTAAGTCGGGTTCAAAATTCGAAGTTTCGAATACCTCAAATTGTTCGTATTGGCCGTTGGCATTCGGCAGGACAATGACGGCTGAGCGCGAAGTGTCGTTTACGATCGAAAACAGCTGTTGCCGTAACGGTTCAATATTCAGATTGTAGAGTTTGAATTCTTTGGGATAGGAGGCCCTGGCCACAGCCTTGTCGGTCGGAATAGCGGCACGGCTTTGAGTGTTTGCCGACCAAAAGTTGGATTGGGCTGAAGCTTCGAGAGAGAACGTGCTGCTCAGAATAAGAGCGAGCAAGAGTGTGGACGTTTTTTTCATATGTGTGGAGCAGTCTGGTTAGCTAACTAAGTGTGAGATTAGGTCCGGACCGAGGAGCTACTAATTTGTGCCCTAACAGCCCTGATGCGTTTCATTTTTTGTAGCAGATACGGTCGAACGATCGCTCCCTGCGCCGTCGCCAAGATCGCCAATTTCGGTCAAGGTTGATCCAAAATAAGCGCTCGGATATGGCGGGAAGATCGCCACATGTCAACGCTTTTTCCTTAAGAAGTCAATGCTATTCATTACGGAAATGTAATTGAATGCTTCACACGGGCGGTGGGACCGGTCGATAGCGACGCGATCGACGATTCCAGTGCCTGGAATTTGGAATTTCTATCTCAATCCGCTGAGCAACAACTCGGCGTTCGACTTGGTTGCTTCCAGATTATCGATCAACTTCTCCATCGCCTCGATCGGTGGAAGCGCGGCCATCGTTTTGCGCAAAAGCTGCACCCGCTCCCATTCCTCGGGATGATAAAGAAGCTCCTCACGTCTTGTCGCCGATTGCATGACGTGGATCGCAGGGTAAAGCCGCTTCTCCACCAGCGAACGATCAAGGTGCAGCTCCATGTTTCCTGTTCCCTTGAATTCTTCGAAAATCACATCGTCCATGCGACTGCCGGTTTCGATCAGCGCCGTCGCCAGAATCGTTAGGCTACCGCCTTCCTCCACGTTGCGCGCCGCGCCGAAAAACTTTTTCGGCTTCATTAATGCCCTCGATTCCACGCCGCCCGACATGATCTTCCCCTTCCCCGGCTGCATCGCATTATAACCGCGCGCCAGCCGCGTGATGCTGTCGAGAAGGATCACGACGTCCCTGCGCATCTCGACGAGCCTTTTCGCCCGTTCCAGCACCAGCTCCGCCACCTGCACGTGACGCTGCGGCGCTTCATCAAAAGTGGAATCGTAAATCTGCGCATCCACTTCGCGTCGCAGATCGGTCACTTCTTCCGGCCGCTCGTCCACGAGCAAGATGATGAGGTCGATTTCGGGATGATTGATGCGAATCGCTTTCGCAATTTCCTTCAGCAAAATCGTTTTGCCGACGCGCGGAGCCGCCACGATCAAACCGCGCTGGCCGCGACCGAGCGGCGTGAGCAAATCGATCGCGCGCGCGCTGATCGAACCTGTCTTCGAGTTCTCGAGCAAAATGCGGCCTTGCGGATACTGCGGTGTCAGATCGTCAAACGCCGTCGGCTCGTTCCACTCTTCCGGCGGAAGACCTTCAATCGTCGTCACATCATCGAGAGTGAGTGATCGCTCGCGATCGCGCGGCAACCGCACCGTGCCCGTGATCCGCTGGGCCGGTCGCAATTTATAGAGCTGCAACACCACCCGCGGAACAAAAACGTCTTCCGGCACCGGCAAAAAATTAAGACTCGGCGAGCGCAGCATGGCGAAGTTTTCCGAAGTTTGCTCGATGAATCCTTCCACCGTCGCCGTGCATCCGCGCGCCAGCGCAAAACGCGCCAGATCGAAAATGTGCTGGTGATGGGTGCGGCCGGGTTGCGCGCGAAAATTCAGACGCTGACAGAGCGTATCGAATGCGCCGGGGTCGAGATCCTGAATTTTGTTCAGCTCCAGCGTTTCCCCGGCCAGCGGCTTCTCTTCTACCGCAGTTGCAGTGGTGGCCGTGTCGGCCGCTTTGCTTGTCGCGTCCGCTCCCTCAGCCTCCGTCGATGTTGTTTCGCTCTCGTCCATTTTAATGCTGCCACATCGCCACGAGCAATTTTGTCTGTGCCATCAAAACAGCGCGATCGCCGTTGTTCCAAACAACGTGATCAGCTCGTGAAATTTTTTCCGTTAACGACATCTGCGAATCGATGATTTGTTCTGCTTCCGTACGTTCGAGTGCGGACCGCGCCATCAATCGTTGCACCTGCGTCTCGCGCGCGCAGGCCACGACCACCACTCGATCGCACAAGGTTTCGCCACCGGTTTCATAAAGAAGAGGAATGTCTGCTAAAAAAAAATCCCCGGATTTTCGGGATATTGCCGCCGCTTCGCTCCATTGCCGGCGGATGCGCGGATGCAAAATCTCTTCAAGCACAGATTTCTTTTCCGCGTCGGCGAAGACTATGGCGCGAAGGGCCGCCCGATTCAAGTCTCCGCTCTCAGAAAAAATCCCCGCGCCGAAGCGTTCGCGCAAGAGCCGCTTCACTTCCGCGTCGCGATCCGTCAGCTCGCGCGCCGCCGCATCGGCATTGAAATACTTCGCCGCCGGTAAGATTTCGCGCAGACAATCACAAAAGCTCGTCTTGCCCGTTGAGATACCGCCCGTGACTCCGATTACCGGCACTTTGTTTTCCGACAAATGGATTTCCGAAAGTTATGCAGCGAGTTGTGCGACTCGCAACCGCACGCTATTGAAGCAGAACGGAAGAGACCAGAACATTTTCGAAGCGCCCGCCACAAAATTGACCGCGAATTTTCCGCATAACGTAACGTAGATTGAATGAAGAGAACCAGTGACGAATCGTTTGTCTCGTTAGGCAAGCATGGCTGACCTTCGCCATCGCGCCGTCGCTTACCGGCAGCTTCGCGGGCGCGGCTTGGAAATCGGCGCGTTGCACGAGCCAGCGCCCCTCCCAGCGGAGGCGCAGGTCGAGTATTTCGACGCCATGTCGGAGAAGGAAGCGGTTCAGCTCTTTCCCGAAATCGATTCTTCGGGTTTCGTTCACGTTAGCCATATTGGCGATATCGATCGAGCCGGGCTCGCCCAGTTTGCCGACAGCTCATTCGACTTCGTCATCATGAACCATGTCCTGGAGCACCTTGCGAATCCTATTGGAGCGTTGGCCGAGGTTTTTAGAATTGTCAGAGCACAGGGCTGGGTCGTGGTGTCGGTTCCCGATAAGCAATTCACTTTCGACAAACTTCGACCAGACACTTCTTTCGACCATCTCTGGTCTGATTATCAAGCGGGTGTCGGCCAAAGCACGGACGAGCATTATATCGAGTTCTTCAGAAGCGCAGCGCCTCATGTTTTCGCCGAACCGCCGGAAAACCTGCCGATACACGTCGCGCGTGCCAGAGAGCGCCGGGAACATTCGCATGCCTGGACCTCGGAGACTTTCCGCGCCTTCCTGCAGATGACCTTTGCCAAACTCGACATCGCCGCCGTCCTTCTTTTCGAATCGCGAGCCGAGCAGAATGAGATCGAATACTTTAGCTTGTGGCAAAAGGAATAAAGGTGCGCTGTGGCACCTGAAAGTGACCAAAAAATCACCGTGGCCCTGCGCTGCTGGGTCCATTCTGGTCTTTTTCTAACCAAATGAATCGGCGCGCGGATCCCAGAAGTCTCCAAACAAACCGATGCTTTCGAAGATGCTTCGCATTTCGGTGACCGCTGGTCTGCGAGATACTGCTTCCAGTCGCGTGCCATACCATGTCACCGCCAGCTGCCACAGTTGATCCATTCGGACCACAGGCCTGGGAGTAATTCCTCGTTCCCGGCACCATTCCGCAATGAGTTCTTCCGACCGGAAGAAAAGCATGTTGCTTCAGGTAAATACCAAGTCTTCCCACCACTTGGCTGCGGGCACCAGACAATGGAAAAGCCACGATGACGGCTCCGGGCCATTCACGCCCACGGAAAGCTCAAGCGGCTCGCGGCTTTGTTCACACCGGGACCGAATCACGCCCGGTCGATGTAGCGCAGCGGGAATCCCGAGCGCATCCCAGGCGCAGTTAGCAAAGTAATCGATACCATCGACACCCACTCGATGCTGAGTAGGCACTCCCGAGAACGGCGGCGCCATCCGGATGGTAACTCCGTCTTTCTCAAGCAAAAGTAACCGGCTCGCGCGCAGTCGCGCGTAAGCTTGCTTAACGACTGCAGTTGGCGCGCCAACCTTCTCTGCCACTACCTCGATCAACGGAATACTCCCGGAGTCAGCTGTTACACGGTAAATCGCGACCTTAACCTGGTTATCAAACTCGGCTATCTCCTGTCCGGAAAGGTTATCAGCCATACGTGCTCAGCCCATCATCAGATTATTTAGGAACAAGTCTCACTGAGGCAATGAGGCCGCCCATCGGGAATTGTACCTCATGGTTAGTCCTTTTGGGGCTCGCCGAAGCCAAAGATCACCTTCTCTTCAGGCTCCTCCGTCGTGGGAACGACTAGCGAAAGCATGAACGAGCACTGGGAGACTGGGGCGACGATTTGATGGGCCGTGCCGGCTTCGTCTCTGACTACGATACGCAAGAAGTCGGTCCCTTCGGGTGAAATGCGAATGGCCTGAAGCATGCCAAACGCGCCGCCGTAAAAAATGCGGATGACCTCTTCTGCTTTTTTGTGATTCTTCGCCCACGCCATCTGAGCACTGATGCCGTTGACGAATTCCTCCGCCGTGCCGCGGAGCCGTGGTTGCTGAACCGCGGGAACCGAAAAGTCGCGCATATCCATGGTAAGATACCTAACGAGAATGGAGCGGATGGCAAGTCGGGAGTGCGAAGCATGCACCTAACTCTCCTGCGCGGCAATCGTCAACCCCTCGCCGGGATAGGCCCGATCACTTCGAACGTCGCGCACGAACCACCAGCCAGATCTTCCACACGATGAAGAGCACGACCTGACTCAGGATAGCCGTTCCAATTCCAGACAGGTAAATTGCCCCGAGCCATAGTGCAACGCCGATGACGGCGAAGACTACGCCGGAATACATCCAAAATCCCGAAAGGATAATTACAGGAACGAAGGCAAAGCGAACAGCACCGGCATACTGTTGAACTTCCGAAGGCTCTCCATAAATGTAACCGAGTATCGGAATGCTCAGGATAAGGTGAAAGCAGCGAAGAATCGCACGTTTGGTCGCACTACTGATCATTTGACCCCTTTCCCTCGAGAATTCATGATACTTCAGGCCGAAAAATTCAAAGTTTGATTTAGACCCTTAGCGAGCCACGGAACGCCCTGGCGGCATAGTAAGACTGCGCGCCGTTGTGACCTACGAATACGCGGCCGTAGCGGCGATCACAATAAAGCGCCCCGCCGAGTTTTCTAATGTCCGCGGGCGTCTTCACCCAGCTCGACGTCTTCGTATCGAAATCTCCAAGTTGCTGCAGCTCCAGATATTCTTCTTCCGTTAGAAGCTCAATGCCCATGGCCGTTGCCATGTCCATGGCTGTGTTTTTCGGTCGATGTTCCTTCCGGGATTCCCATCCTTCACGATCATAACAAACACTGGTGCGACCTTTGGGAGTTTCCGCTGAACAATCAAAAAAGATGTATGCGCCTGTCTTCTTGTCCTGGCCAACGACATCCGGTTCACCGCCGGTTCTTTCCATTTCATTGAGTGACCACAGCTTTTCAGGCTTAGCTTCCAGCCTTGTCTGCACTTTAGCCCATTCGAGATTTTTATGTCGGTTCATGTTTCCCTCAAAACGAGCTTTCAACGTGCTCAGTAGTTCTTCTCGTTGTTTTACTGACAGCTCCTTTTTTGTTTTAGCACCATCCATAAAGGGTTCCTTCTTGTTGTTACGGGCCGAGGCGTTCCTACGCTGTGAAAACTATGCCGATGCCTCAAGGCGGAAACGGTTTTAGCCATCGAGATCATCAAATGCAAGCAAGCAAACGCGCCGGGCTGGCCTTAGCCTGATCATCTGGCTAGGCGGTAGAGAATGCGCGATCGCGACCTAGTATCCGTCTGGACCTCGGGCGTGAGAACTCCCTGGTAGTTAGACCTCGGGTTCGTGGCAAACCACTTCGATATTGTGCCCGTCGGGATCAATAACGAAAGCTGCATAGTAGTTCGCGTGGTATTCCGGGCACAAACCAGGCGCACCATTGTCTTTGCCACCCGCCTCCATAGCCGCGCGATAGAAAGCTTCGACTTGCCGGCGATTCTTGGCCGTGAACGCCAGGTGAAGATGCGCCGGTTTCTCCTCCGTTTGGTACAAGCACAATGAAGCCTCACTCTTTAGGATAAGCTCAATACCGTACGTTGGCGGCCCTTCTGAGGCAATGGCTACGCCGAATGGTTCGAGTGCCTTAAGGAAGAACGCCTTGCTCGCTGCATAGTCGCTGACTCCGAATTTGACGTGGTCAAACATAGGTTCTCCTGGAACGCTTGCACCTGCGCTAGGCCTAACGAAACACAATAGCAGCGACCAGCGTAAGGTAAAGCACGCAGCGCGGCGCGCGACCGAGAAGTGACATTCGCATGCTCTCAAATCCAGGAGCTTGTCGCGTGAAACTGCTTCGAATTTCGTCTGGAGTTGCCAAAGCGCGTTACCGTCTAACGAGACAGATGTGAGCTACCGCCACCGAGAGCGGGTGGTTCGAAGTGAAGATGTTTTAGCAACCTAAATCTCCATTAAGTCTTTGCCGACAATGATCCGTCCGCTAAAATGTTTGCGCACCCCTTCCGTCCACTGTTCATCGGTAATTGAAGGATCGTCGCCCGGCACCAGATGGGAGAGCACCAGCGTCTTGACTCCCGCCTGCGCCGCAATTCTGCCGACATCCTCGGGAAGGGTGTGGGCGGCCAAAAGGTGCTCGCGTAACCTATTCGCATTCGGCAGACGCTTAACCAACGCTTCGACTCCCGGCAGATACATCACTTCGTGCACGAGCACGTCGGCCCCTTTGGCAAATTCGGCAAGTTCCGGCGCATAAGCCGTGTCACCGGAAATAACGACCGAGCGATCCTTCGCGTCGAACCGATAAGCATAGGCCTGCTTGACCTGTGGGTGACGCACCAGGCGGGCGCTTACTTTCACGTCCTTATTCTGCAAGACCAAACCCGGCCTACCAATGTCGTGAGCGAAAAGTAACTTTCGTGGGTCCGGGCGCCCCTCGTCTTCGATGCGCACGTCTATGTCGAGCTTCATATAACTGAAGAAGTCCTCAGTCATTTTCTCCAGCCCGCTCGGGCCGTAAGCATCAACGCGGCCCAGCAGACCGGTAACCCACGCGTTATAAAACAACGGGCCGTACTCCAGATTGTGATCGGAATGATGATGCGTGATGAAGACGTAGCGCAGTCGATTGAGCGGCACGCCGGCGGCCAGGAGTTGGCGGGACGTGCCATAGCCGCAGTCAACGACATACGGGAGATCATTGATCAAAAGTAGGGTCGAAGAATTACTGCGGCCCGATGCGCCGACTCGCGGCCCGCCTCTAGTGCCAAGCAGGATGAGTCGACTCCCTTTCTTTTCCTGAGCGCCGCAAATTCCAGGAATCACTCCGTAGGAAACGGCGAAACCTGCAAGCCCGATCAAAAACTGCCTGCGGCTCTGCTGCATCGTGTTTAAGTGGTTGAATACATCAATAGGAAAACCTAACGAGACAAAGGTGACCGACCAGCGTAAAGTAAACCACAGGATTGACCGCGCGAGCTGCAAGCAATTTCTCCATCTCAACTTTCTAGTCCGTCTCCGGTAGTGGAGGAGGATGTTTGTTGAGATAAGCGTCAGCGGGAAGAACAATCGCCAACCCCACGACGATCATCATCGCAAAAGCGAGCGCCATCAGCCGGATGCCGCCGCCCCAGCCAAGAACATCGCCGCTACGTTTGGTGCCGCGGGCTTTGAAAAACCAGCTGCCTAAAGCGACCAGAATGAGCAGTAGGACCACAGAGTTCGCAATCATCAGTGCCAGACGCTGATTGACCACGAGAACCTGATCAAGCATGACAAGCGCGAGCCCAATCGCACCGAACACAAAACAGGATATCCACGACACCTTGTAACGAAGAATGCGCGCAGCGAGTTTCACAACTCCCGCATAGATGACTAAACCTACCGCTATGAGAAACAGCCATTGAAGGATCATAAGTGATTGGGTCTAACTAAACAAAAGCGAGCGACCAGCGTAAAGTAAACCACGTAGCGTGAGCAAACGAGAATACCGATGCGTGGGACACTCGGAATAGACGGCAGGGCTGGGATCGCGACGGGGGAGGAGCGTTGTAGCGGCGACTGAGCTGGGAAGCGAAGGTTAGCTCCACTGACAGAGTGTGTGAAAAGTATTTTTGGGGTACGATCATTTTCTTGTACACAAAAGGAGCGGCTTTTGGCAAGCTCGCGCGCACTTCAATATGAATTACCTGCGTGGGAGCGATCGGGGCGAAGTCTTGCTTTTGCCGGAGGCGTTGGAGGATTACATCGCACCGGAAAACGCGGTGCGTTTCATCGATGCTTTTGTCGAGCAGCTGGACCTGGCTCGAGCTGGTTTTAGCAAGGCTGAGTTAGCCGAGACGGGGCGGCCGCCTTATCACTCGGGGGATTTACTTAAGCTTTACCTGTATGGGTATTTGAATCGGGTGCGCTCCAGCCGGGCTCTGGAACGGGAGGCGGTGCGCAACCTGGAAGTAATCTGGCTGCTGCGTAAACTGCGGCCGGACTTTAAGACGATTGCCGATTTTCGGCGCGATAATAGTAAGGGGATCAGGCAGGTATGCCGCGAGTTTAGTGTGTTGTGCCGGGGGCTGGACTTATTCGGGCGGGAGCTGGTGGCGATTGATTCGACCAAGATGGCGGCGCAGAACGGCAAGGGGCGCAACTACAGCGCGGCGCGGCTGGCGGCTTTGCAAAAGGAAGTAGAAGCAAAGGTGAGCAGTTACCTGGAAGAGCTGGCGCGGGCCGATGAAAAAGAGGAGAAGGACGAAGGCGAAGGTCCGCCGGGGAGTGGTAACAGTAGTAGCAGTGGGCTAAGCGTAGCACAGTTAAAAGAGAAGATCGCGCGACTACAGGCGCGCAAAAAAGAACTACAAGCGCTGGCCCCGCGGGTAGAGAAAGAAGGGCAGGTCTCGCTGAGCGATCCCGACAGCCGCGCCATGAGCATGGGACGCGGTTCCACCATCGGTTACAACGTGCAGGCGGCGGTGGACAGCAAGCACAGCTTGATCATCGCGACGGAAGTAACCCAAACCACCAGTGATCTGAACGCGCTGGGGAAAATGGCGTTAGCCGCGCAGGAAGCCTTGGGCACCGAGCAACTCAGTGTTGTGGCCGATAAAGGTTACTACAACGGGAAGGAAGTGTTGTTTTGCCAGGAGATTGGCGTCACAGCTTACATCGCCAAACCCTTGACCAGTGCCAACACCAAGCTCGGTCTCTACGGGAAAGAACGCTTCCATTACGACAAGGAAAAGGACTGTTACTACTGTCCGGTCGGTGAAACACTGACCTACCGCTTTAGCAGTAACGAACTCGGCCGCGCCATCTCCTACTATCGTACGAGCGCCTGTAAGGCGTGTGCCTTAAAAGCCCGGTGCACCCGCAACCAAGGCAACCGCAGCATCACCCGGCTGGCCGGCGAAGAAGCCCAGGAAGAAATGGCCCAACGCGTCGCGCACAACCCCCACTTACTGCGCCGCCGCAAGGCGATCATCGAACATTGCTTTGGCACAATCAAGCGCTCCTTTGGTTACTACTACTTCCTCACCCGCGGCAAAGGCAACGTCAGCACCGAAGTAAACCTGACCGTGCTAGCTTATAACTTGAAGCGAGCCATCAACCTGGTCGGTGTGCCCCAATTACTGGCCGCTTTGAGCTAGGAAGCTACTCCTGCCGGAGGTGTATTTCCTCCTAAGAAATTACGCTGCGCTCTCCTACTTAAGTACAGGTCAAGCTTTTTCCTTTGGCCGACCAGCAACTTTTTAGAACTTCCTGCCAAAAAACCACGACTCGCTTGCTCCAAGACCTACTCAACGCCGCTTTGCTAACCAAGAAGAGCTACTTTTTACACGCCCTCTCGCCTGGTTAGGCCTTGTGCGTTCATCGCGGGATTACGTGTCGCACAATATCCTCTACATAACCAAACGGGCATAGATAAAGATAGTACACTGCCATGGCGGCCCATGGAAATAATAGCAGCCACCAACGCGCCAGTCGACGCGTGAAAACGCCATAGCAAACTGCGGCGACCAAGACGACCCAAATGGTGATGAGCGTAAAGCCCAGACCGACTTGTGAGAGCGCATCCGCCGGCCGGAATACAACGTATGGCTCGTCGGTCGCGCCCTGCATAACCAAAATAAGTGAAGCAACCGACGCGAGAACACAGACAACGCCGAGAGCAAGCGACAAATGCATTGCCGGAATCGCCGGTCTTTCAACGGTTGCCATGAGGCCTAACGAGAACAAGGTGAGCGATGGCGGCTGGGCGGGCGCGTGGCTTGCATGAAAAAGAGTCTAGCTACTCAACGCGTGGAACACAAGGCCAGCCGCCATTCGCTCCACCGACTGGTTAGGTGACGTCAATGACATCTCCAATCTCCGCGCGGCTCATAGCCGCCGTCCAGTAAGTATACGACGTAGAGCGTTTTCTTGCGCTGCGTTTGGCGCGCTTTTGTCACCAACTCGGGGATGTTGTCGCGCAAAATGCCAGTATTTTCGCGCGTGCCGGGAAACTCTATGCTGACGAGAACGGGCTGGTCACCCCACTGTGAATTTTGTGGATCTAGCATGGGAAAGTTCAAGGCGGAGTAATGTGCCGTAATCTGCTCTGAAGAGTCGTTGCTCTCGCGAATCTCGCCAACCAGATAATCACAATGATTGCCGTTTCCGGATACGATGCCGAGCTGAGAAAAGCTGCGAAGAGCAGAACTCGACGATGGATGAGTGACACTGGAATACTCAGCGCGGACACGATCGAGCATGCGATTGTCGCGGATGTACGGGCGCGAGCACATGCCAACCAGGACCACGAATACAGCCAGCAGACATCCTAGGAGCGCTCGTTTCACACTGCACGTTTAGTCACCTAACGAGAACAAGGTGAGCGACGGTGACCGGGAGCGAGGGCGGCGAACATAGAAGACATTGTAGCTACTCTCCGCGTGGAGACAAGGCGGGTCGCCGTTCGCTCCACCGTCTGGTTAGGCGATAGGGGTGATGAACCACAGCGCGCAAATATCAGAAAGTCACAACAAGAGTTGGTTTTATTCGGGACACCAGTAAGCCCCCTGCCTCCAACCGAATCTTCAAGGCGCTCTGAATGTCGCGGTGCTCGCGGGATGGACGGCCGACACCTACCTCGGAAATGTCGATCGTCGCGCTATCAAACCGACGAGCGGCAACAATCGTGATAGCGGTGGGCTGGTTCGGTGCCTCGACAATATATGTCCGAAAATCACTCGCCGACGCCTCCAAGCGGAATCCGCGCTCTCTCGCGAATCCGCGAACTGCAGCATCGACCGCTGACCAAAGCCGCCCCTGGCTCGTTGGCGACGTCGCTCTCACCTCCATTGCGGTGCCGACATGATCAGCGGCGCACCCTAGGACGAGCAATGGAAGAATCGCAATGAGAACGGTGCGCACGGGAATCGCCTAACGAGAATGAGGTGAGCGATGGCGGCTGGGAGGGCGCGTGGCTTGCATGAAAAAGAGTCTAGCTACTCAAAGCGCGGAACACAAGGCCAGCCGCAATTCGCTCCACCGTCTGGTTAGGCGGTTGGCGTGATGCGTGTGCGAAAGACAGCATAACCAAGAAGCTGACCAATCACTAAACCAACGAAAATGCTCCAGAAAGCTGCCACCGTCCAGTAACCCAAAGGGCCAGAACCACGAATCGCCAGTGAGGAACCCACCGCCCAAGCGAACATGATGAGCGTAGTGATGAAAAGCGCCTGGAGGGGATCGCCGCGCCACGAAAACGGACTCCGGCTCCATGACGGCCGCTGAAACGACTCGCACCGCGAAAAATATAAGGTGCCGAGAACAAAGAGCGGCATGACAATGAGGAGCGCCAAGCAAAAATACTGATCAGGGTTTGTGCCGATCAGTCGCTTTGGGGACATCTCGCCATAGCCAGTCCACAACCCAAGTACAATCAATGCGGCGTTGATGGTTCTCCAGATGTTCTTGGTAGCGCGTGCGTTCACCGCCTAACGAGAACAAGGTGAGCGATGGCGGCTGAGAGGGCGCGTGGCTTGCATGAAAAAGAGTCTAGCTACTCAAAGCGTGGAACACAAGCCCAGCCGCCATTCGCTCCACCGTCTGGTTAGGTGTGCGCGTCGTGGTCCGTGTGTCTCCCCCAGATAAACCGTGGCATACCGCTGAGACACAACTCGGAGGAAATACCCCACGCACGACCAGAGAGATGCTATACGTGAATCACGTATAGCGCGGCTGCTCCGCCGTGCGTCGCTACTGGCTGAGGGTGGCGCGGCAGCGCTCTCTCTGTGCGACGAAACGCTCCGTATCGTAAGCGGCTTATGGTGCATGTGTGTGCGTCGAACTGCTCTGAGGTATCTGCGGAAATCTATGCAATCTGTGGACGACATCTCACGAATGGCTCTCAACACCTAACGAGAACAAGATGAGCGACGGCGGACGAGGGCACGCGTCGTTCGGAATGGAAATGCGGAAATCATCTCAAGTGTGAACCCACAACGGTCCGCCGTTCGCTCCATCGCATGGTTAGACGTTTCGCTGCTCACTTCGTATTGTGCGACTTCATGTATTTCTCCAGGTTCGATGCGGCTTCTTCGATGTCGCCTAAATAGGCCTTTCGCTGCTGCTCTGTCGAATCGCAATAATCCATCATCGAAAGACCGAGGCGGGCAAGAAGCGACGTGCTCGTGCACTGTACTCGCGACTCACCGTACATACCGCCAGCCATAAACTCCCAGTCCGTGCCGTCGACGTAAATCGCGTCATCGTGGAAATAGCGGGTCTTCTCCAGCATCCGCAGAAACAATCCCTGAACCCGCTTGGCTACTGATTTCGGTATCTCGGTAGTTTTAGTGGCGACCTTTATCTCTTTCTGTTTTTTCTCCGAGTTGTTCTCGGGCATCGAATACCAAATGTTTTTCTCGGCGGTAAAGTGGCTGACAAATACTTTTGCTGTCTTGTCCCAATCAAGCTCGTAATCTTCCTTGGTCCCGTGGAGGACGATCGAATACTCACCCTCGAACGAAGGCCGCACGATCATCGCGGCGAAGAAGCGGTATGGTGGCAGCAAATGCTTCTGTACGAGATTGGTATATCCGACATGCCAATCGCCGGGATATGGATCGACAGGTGTAAGGTGATCTGGCTGGCAGTTATCTGCGCCTCGGAGGCCGCCCGTTACGACGAGGAGCGGGATTACGGATAGTAACAGACGACGCATGACGCTTCTACGTCTAACGAGAACAAGATGAGCGACGGCGGACGAGGGCGCGCGTCGCTCGGAGTGGAAGTGTGGGAGTCATCTCAGAACTGGAGCGTACAGCGGTCCGCCGTTCGCTCCATCGCATGGTTAGATGTTTGGCGTAGCATCAATGAGTGGCAACATAAACTGAGAGCGCTAGGACGGAAATAGCGATAAGGACGTACGCTCGCCAATATGCGCGTCGGTGAACAGCATCGAGGTGGCGCGGCCCGAATGAGAAGAACTGATGCTGCCGATACAATGGGAGGCGTGCCCAGACGAGCAGGAGAAGGCCGACAAACGCGGGAACCGCGGCACACCAAATGATCGCGCTCCGTGAGGTCAGGAGCCATGTGAAGAACACACTAAACACGAGCGTAATAAACGGGAATGAAACGAGAGCTGCTAGATCGGCGGGAAACCGGTAAGACGACCGGCGCTCGCTTTCAGAGGGTTGCGTGCTCATACATCTAACGAGAACAAGATGAGCTGCCGCGAGCGAGAACGCGCCCCGCTACAGATTGATGGCTTGAAGTCATGTGAAGCTTGATAGTACGGCGGCTCGCGGTCAGCTCGATCGACTGGTTAGACGTTTTGTGTGCCATCACGCTGCGGCATCTCCCAAACTGGCTGTCCATCGCGATAAACTGTGAGTCGCTCCACTCCCTCGTCGAACATATCGCCGATGGTAACAGCAAACTTGCCATTCGCTGCTCGCAGGTCGAGACCGCGCTTCGTGATCGTGAGTAGTCCTAAGCGGGGCGAATGATGAAAGGAGAGCGCGATCGTCCCGTTTGGCTGTGCTGAGATCTCGACGATCTCGCCAGTCGTAGACGTAATCGTGAGGTTGGCATATCCGTCTTCGTCGCCAGCATTCATCATGATGCGAGGACGACCAGCCGCATCGACTAATGTGAGGCTACGAGCTGTGATGTCGTCTGCCATACGTCTAACGAGAATTCGACCCCAAAAATCTGCCTTTAAAGGCAGATAAAATCTGTATAATCCGCTTGTTTTCGGGGCGGCGGCCCTTTATACCGGGCTTCATGTTCCCCACTTTGGCCGGTTCCCCAGTTACCGACAAGCCCAAAAAGCTGCTCGATCAGGTGCGCGACGTGATGCGCCTGAAGCATTATAGCCTGCGGACGGAGCATTGTTATTGCGATTGGATCGTTCGCTTTATTCGTTATCACGATAAGCGTCATCCGCGGGAAATGGCGGAGGCGGAGCTGACGGCCTTTCTCACCCATCTGGCGCGCGATGGCAACGTGGCCGCCTCCACGCAAAATCAAGCCCTAAGCGCGCTCCTCTTTTTGTATAAAGAAGTGCTCGGGCAGGACATCGGTTGGCTGGAATCGGTCGAGCGGGCGACCAAGCCGAAGCGTCTGCCGATAGTACTTACCCGCGATGAGGTGCATCGAGTGTTTAGCCATTTGCACGGCACGCCCAGATTGATGGCCGGGTTGCTCTATGGCAGCGGATTGCGCCTCATGGAATGTGTACGGTTGCGGGTCAAGGATGTGGACTTTGGCTATGCCAGGATCACGGTGCGCGACGGCAAGGGCGCGAAGGATCGGATGACTATGTTGCCAGTGAACTTGGCTGGGCCGCTTGAGCGTCATTTACTGAAGGTAAAGGCGCAATTTGAACAGGACTTAGAGGATAGTGCGGCGGGAGTTTATCTGCCGCATGCGTTGGCGAGGAAGTATAGGAATGCGGAGAAAAGTTGGGTGTGGCAATGGGTATTTCCTTCTTCCCGGTTATCCACTGATCCCCGCAGCGGGCAACGGCGACGCCATCACATCGACGAAAATGTCCTGCAGGTAGCGATAAAAAGAGCGGTGTGCGCATCAGGGATGGATAAGCCGGCGAGTTGCCACACACTTCGGCACAGCTTTGCCACTCATCTGTTGGAAAATGGGTACGATATTCGCACCGTGCAGGAGTTGTTAGGCCATTCACCCCATGAGATAAGAGCGAGTCATGCCAAAGTTTTTCTACGTGTATGTCTTGCGTTCGCTAAAGGACAATCAGTTTTATGTCGGTCTGACAAGGGATTTGCCTGCGCGAGTGCAACAACATAACAAAGGGCTTGTTGCCTCTACCAAGAACCGCATGCCCTTCGAATTAGTGTATTGGGAAGGCGGTCTAAATGAAAGTGATGCCGCCCGGCGCGAAAAATACCTAAAAACAGCTTGGGGTAAGCGTTATCTCAAGTCGCGACTCCGGAGATATCTCACGGGGTAAAGGATGTGAGCACGACGATGATTTATACTCATGTGCTCAACACGCCGGGCCTGGGTGTAAAAAGTCCGTTGGATTGAAGGACGAGTAACGGCAGGAGGAAAACCGCGGTCGAGCAGTTTCGGCTGCAGTGTGATTGCCCGAAGCAGAGGCGGGCGCCTCCAAGCTGCCGCTTATGGAGAGGGGAACCATTCCGAGAAGATTGTGGTTAGCTGGCTTAGCGACGGCAAGCTCAAATGCGCGACGCGCGATCCAGTAGGATTGGTGGAGATTCCTACTGCTCCAGAACCGGGCACCCTTGCGCTGCTCGTACTCGGAGCAGTTGGCGTCCATGGCGCTATGACAAAGCGCCGCCAAGCCCAATGAATGTCGGACGATAGCAGGCTCAAATCCGCCTTTGCAATTTGAGGCTTGTCCAAGGCAAATCACTCTCGCTACACTCAACGCGTGCTACCGCATTAGCATGAACGTCGACATCCTCCAGAACTTCCAGCTCGCTTCCCAATGAAAAGACTCTCCCTCTTCCTTCTCCTGTTGATCTCACTCATTCCGGCATCGGTTGCCGAGGCCCAGCAACGCAGCCAGAGCTTCAGCTTTGACGATGGCAATGGGCCGGGCAATGCGGGGATCTACAGCCCGAGCGATCACTTCAGTATCAACATGTATCTAACATTAAGTGGCTACAACGCCCTCGGCTTTGATCTCTGGTACGAAACAACCGCGAACGCGGCGCCATTCATTTCCATAACGGGATTTACTTTCGGCACGACATTTTGGGACCCAGTTTCAATCGCGGTGACTTTCCCGCTACACTTTAGCCTAGCCGAGTCGGATGGAATGTACACGACTACTAATCTCAGCGATCTGGGCGCCACAGTGGATCCGCCTTACGACCAGACCATGGTTCCTCCGGGAACCTATTTTGTCGGCCAGGTTTCGATCAGCCTTAGCGGGCTCGCTCCCGGCGTATATATCCTTCAAACAGACGCTACCGATTTCCACGTCTGCGAGGTAGCCGACACGGATTTTAACGATAACAACATTCCCCCCTCGGCATACACGATTACAGTCGTGCCGGAACCGGGCACCATGGCGCTACTGGCAGTTGGCGCGGTTGGAGTCATCGGCAAAATCGCCAAAAGGCGCCGTTATGAGTAAGAAATAACACAAAGAGAACCTACCTCAGAATGAAAAAAACAGTCCTCCTTACAATTATCAGCGCCATGATGGCTATCGGCGCTGCCTACGGTCAGTCCCAATCGCTCTCGTTCAACGACGGTAACGGCACCCCTAACTCGGGAACGTATATGTCGACTGACACAATCACACTCGATATCAATCTAACTTTCTCGGGTTACAGTTCGTTTGGCCTGTCGTTTTGGCTGGAGGCTTCCAGCGGAATCGCGCCTTTCCTAAGAATTACGTCGATCTCTTACGGCACGGCATTCCCAGACGACCTGCAGAATCCGACCAACGCACTTTTTAATGAAACAACCGGCGCTTCGCCCGGCTTTCTGGGTGAACGACCTGACATGGGTTCAACTGTGGAGGATCCCCAGGTTGATCCCGCAATCACGCCTGGCACGTATCTGGTTGCCCATATCACGGTATCGCTCACGAATGCGCCTGCCGGAATCTTCTTCCTTCAATCAACCAGTGTGTCTCCGAGACAATCGATCGTTTCCGACACCAAATTTAACGACCACGCCATCCCGCCGGCGCAATACATGATTATCACTCCTGAGCCGACGACACTTGCGCTATTGGCAATTGGCGCGGTCGGTGTTGTCGGAGCAATAATCAAGAGGCGGCGCTAATGAGTGCGAAATACAGAATAAAGAAAATTGGTCCCTCCAGCGAGCCGCACTGGCATTATGGAACGGCTGATCGACCCTAAGATTTTGACCCTCACCTCAGTCCTCTCCCTTAGGGAGAGGAAGCCAGACAGGGCGATCCACCTCGGGCGTGATCCTCTTTACATCTCTGATTCGAAGAAGAGTGCGACGGTCAGAGACCGCCGCTACATTAACATCGAGCAAGGGATTGCTCGATCCACCTCAGGAGATGGGCGCGCCGGAGGGGTTACAGGTCATCTCAATGACTGTATATTGCGCCTTCAGTTTATTGATTTCTTCCTGCTGCTTGCGAAGGATGTCATGATAACCGACAGGTGGATTACCCCAGCAACCAGTGAGGCGGTAAAAAACGATCTGCTTTCCACTGCCATCGACCAGCTTGTTATCAGTGCTACAGGTTGCCTTAAGTTCACTTAGTCTTTGTACGACAGTTACTTTGTGTAAGCCGACAGGTTGACCATTGGCAATGCCGGCGCTGGTTGCTTCTACCACATCGCTAAGTTTGATATCGGGCGGCAGGCATGCGGCTAAAGAAGATTGTGACACTTGCTTGTTACCTGGTGCAGGCCCCGGCGTGGCTCTGCCGGTAACTTGAGCAAACACACCTACAGGTAAAGCGGTCAGGCAAATGAGCAACACGAATCGAACTGATCGTTTCATACTTACCTATAGCACAGGCTACCAACTACTCCGTTCTTTTGTACTCTAACGCATGCAGCAAGGCGCGACTACTAAGGATTGACCAGTAGAAGCCCGTCAGAGTTTCGGTGCCGAATTATATTTGAACAAGCACGTTAATTTGATTATTACATTTGCGTAATACTTTTGATAAAGCTTGACCCAAGATTTCGATTCCGGCGGAATCTGAGCCATTCTTGAAGAAACCCGGTCCAGGGTTGCGATTCATGGGCGAATCGAGCAGCAGTGGCAACGCGCCCATACTGCAAGAACCGTTGTCCCTTTTTCAAGAGGCGCTCGTCCTCTCCCGAGCCTCGTTAGGCAACATCAACCAGAAAACTAACTAATCCCTATGTCCTACATTAAGATCGCAGTTCTAACAGTCGTCGGCGTCCTCGTGGCGCTAATTGGTTTCGCCTTTTACCCGAGTACACCGGCCCTGGCGCAGGGCTCGCGCGATCCAGACGGCGGGGAAGGTCCGCACCCGCGTTTCCCGACTGATGAGTGGACGGCCCGGCCAGTGTTACAACCGCAATATGCACCTGAGACCCGAACATTCGCGTTAAGCACGACGACCTGGACTTCAATCGGGCCTTCGCCGCTGGCCGTCACTACACCAGCCGATGCCAATTCCAATGTCAGCGGACGTATCACCGGCGTCGCGGCCCATCCGACGGATGCGAACACGATCTGGATCGCCACTGCCGGGGGCGGCGTTTGGAAGACAACTAATGGCGGCACCACTTGGACACCTTTGACCGACAACCAAGCCACATTGTCGATGGGCGGGATCGCGGTCGCGCGGACCAATCCAATGCTCGTCCTTGCCGGAACCGGGGAAGGGAATAACTCGGCGGACTGCAACTTCGGACGGGGTATCCTAAGATCGATCGACGGCGGAAGCACCTGGACGCTGATTATGGGGCCCGGGGGCGTCTTCAACACTAACCGCATGGCGTGTTCGAAAATCACGATCGATCCGACGAACGCAAACATCGCTTATGCGGCGATGTCGAACTTCGCCACCAACGGTGTCTTCGCCGCAGGTATCACCGGTGTTTACAAGAGCATCGATGGCGGGCTTACCTGGACAAACGTAAGTGCTGCCAACGGCAAGGACTCGAATAACCCTTGGTCGGACGTCGCGGTTGATCCAAATACTACCGCCAACGTGTATGGAGCGGTAGGTTTTCTCTTTGGTGCTGCCAATAACGGCGGATATAAATCACCTGATAGCGGGACCACCTTCAACTTGTTGAATGCCGCTAACGCGCCAGTAGGAGCTTCATTCGGGCGAATTAGTCTCGCCATATCGAAAGCGGCTAACCCGAACGTTCTTTACATCGCTGCTGAAGATAACACCTCGACCAGCGCAATCACGAGGTTCGCGCGATCGGACAATGGTGGAACCAGTTTCACAGATCTGACGGCCGGAACGCCTAACTACGTCGGCTCCGCGGGCTGGTACAATCAAACTTTAATCGTCGACCCCACAAATTCGGCCATTGTCTACGCCGCTGGGCAATCTGGCGCCAACGCTGTTTTGCGGTCGATCAATAGCGGCGCTAACTGGACGGGTCTCGGCAACGGAGGCGCGCCGAATTTTACGTCGCCCCACCCCGATCATCACGGAGCCGATTTCGATGCCAATGGCAAACTACTCGATGGTAACGATGGCGGCCTTTATCGTTTGGATAATCCGGCTACACCTTCATGGAGCGATCTCAATGGAAACCTTTCCACGATTCAGTTCATGGGCATTGGATTGCACCCGACTAATCCGAACGTCGCGATTGCGGGCAGCCAGGATAACGGCACCGAACTTTACACTGGCAACGTAGTCTGGTTGGAGACAGACGGCGGCGATGGTGGCTTGGCCAAGTTTAGCCCGACCAATGGCAACCGCGCGTATCACCAGATTCCAAATGGCAGCTTCGGCACAAATTTCTTCCGCCGCTCGGACAACGGCGGCAATACCCCGTGGGTGACAAGAACCGCAAGTATCTCGGTTGATGTGAATGTGCAGAATTTCTACGCGCCTTTCTCAGTAGATCCTAACAATGGGGATCGGGTTCTCTACGGAACGAACAGAGTTTGGGAAACGACGAACGGCGGCGATTCGTGGACACCTATTAGCGTAGTCAACAGCGGTGGATTCAATACCGGCGGGGCTTTCGTTGATGCCATCGGCATTGCTCCTGCCGATGTGGGTACCGTCTATGCGGCTACGGGCGGCACATTCGCTTCCAGCAGCAAGATTTTTGTGACCACAAATCACGGCGGCAGTTGGACGGAGCATGACCTGCCGGCAGGCAACGGTCGAGTTAACGAGTTAGCGGTGGAACCTTCCAATCCCCAGATAGCGTACGCGGTCGTGAATAGGTTCAATGCTAACGGTCATGTTTTCCGCACTACTAACGGGGGAACTACGTGGGGCAGCATCAGCGGGAATCTAGCTAACATGCCGGTGTGGTCTATCCAACTCGATCCTTCTACCATACCTACTACTATCTATATAGGAGCCGAGGATGGCGTTTATGTCAGCACCGACACTGGAACCACCTGGAGTCGCTTTGGCACTGGACTTCCCAATGCACAGGTCTTCCAGATTGCTCTTAATAATACGACACACATTCTTGCTGCCGCCACCCATGGACGCGGCGCATGGGAGATCTCGACAGGAGCAGCGGCTCCGGGAGGGCCGCTTTGCACCGAATTCTTCGAAAGATTCGATAAGGTTGTCGCACCCGCGCTACCGGCCGGCTGGATGGCGACGAATGTTGCGGGACCCGCGCCGCTTTGGGTTACCTCCACGACCGCACCCAGCAGCCCGCCAAATAGCGCCGTTGTCGACGACCCGGCTGTCTCCAGCGATAAGGTCCTCGACACACCGGGTATTTTTATCTCTTCGTCTTCGGTTAGGGTGTTCTTCAGCCATTCGTTCAATCTGGAACGGGACACCAACAACTTCTACGACGGGGCTGTGCTCGAAGTTTCCTCGCCTAACATCAACGGCGGCGCGTTCACTGACATCACCAACGCTGCAGTCGGCGGCAGTTTCGTCAGCGGCGGCTACAATGCCACGATAAGTAACTGCTGCGGTAACCCGCTGGCCGGCCGGATGGCGTGGGGTGGCAATTCGGGCGGCTACATGAGTAGCGTGGTGGATCCCGGACCAAACGTGGTCGGGCAGACGATTAAACTGCGCTTCCGCATGGCATCGGATAGCAGCGTAGCCGCCACGGGGTGGAGCGTTGACGGCTTTGTCGTGCAGGATTTTGCGTGTCCGTTGCAGAGCGCTGTTTCCAGCAAGGTCCATGGCGGAGCCGGCACCTTTAATATCAATCTACCTTTTGATGCGACCACCCTGCTTACTGGGATTGGGATAGAAGACCGCTCCGGCGGGGGTAACTATCAGATAGTAGCTACCTTCTCGGGTGCGGTCACCGTCGGTTCGGTATCTGTAACAAGTGGCACCGGAACCGCCACGTTTGGCACCGCCGGGGCGACCTGTACCATCAATCTTACCGGGGTAACTAACGTGCAGCGACTCGGTGTTACACTCGCGAATGTGACTGTTGGAGCGCGCAATGGCGATATTACCATCCCGATGGGAGTTCTAATCGGTGACACTTCGGGTAATGCCTCCGTCAATGCCGGAGATGTAAGTCAGACAAAAACGCAATCGGGGCAGCCGGTGGGAGCCGGCAATTTCCGGCAGGACGTTACTGTGAACGGCAGCATTAACGCATCGGATGTTAACCTGGTGAAAACGAATTCGGGGACCGCACTCCCTCCGTGATAGTGGTGGAACGGAGTTAGCGAGCAAGAAAGCCGCTCGTGGTGCGAACCGCGAGCGGCTTATTGCTTGTAGAGGCGCTTGTGCCAAGCGCCTAGTTCTTGGTTTCGGCGTTTGATACAAACGCCGCTACAACGATTGTGCGTTCCGTCGCTCGTTAGGCGCGATCGGCCGAACCTAGCGACGCGCTTGGTGGGTCCTGATCACTACAATTATTTCACACTCTTGATAAAGGCTTGACCTTAGTCTGCAATTTCGATGAAATCTCACCACTCTGAAAAGGCCGGCCAGAATTGCGATTCGAGAGTGGATCGAACAGCCGTGGCAGCACGCCCGTAATGCAAAGTCGTCGTCGCTTTGCGCCAACGCGCGCAGCTTTTTCTTGAGCCCTGGAGCAACTTCAACAAGAAAGCTATCTCTATGTCCCCTACCAAGCTCGCAGTTCTAGTAGCCATCGGGGGGATCCTCACGCTACTTGTCTTCGCTCCCTACCCAATCACGACTGTTCGGGCACAGGGACCGCAACAAACTCAATCGGCCGCGCCGGATCGAGATCGAGATCAAGATAGCGCGCAAGGTCCGCGCCTGCAGTACCCTGTTGACGAGTGGACGCCTCCTCCGCCGCTTCAACCGCAGTATGCACCTGAGGCCCGCATGCAGGCACTGAGCACGACAGCATGGATTTCCATCGGGCCCTCGCCGCTGGCCACTACTTCACCAACCGATTTCAACTTCGTCAACAGCGGGCGTATCGCCGGTGTCGCGGCACATCCTACTGATGACAACACGATCTGGATTGCCGCTGCCGGAGGCGGCGTTTGGAAGACGTTCGACGGCGGCCACAATTGGATACCTTTGACAGATACGCAGGAGACATTATCAATGGGCGCAATCGCGGTCGCGCAAACCGACCCCACACTCGTTCTTGCCGGGACCGGCGAAGCGAATAACACGCTCGATTGCAATTTCGGACGCGGCATCTTGAGATCGACGGACGGTGGAAGCACGTGGACGTTAAGTAAGGGGCCCGCCGACGTGTTCTACAATACCCGCACGACGTGTGCGAAGATCGCGATCGATCCGACTAACGCGAATATTGCTTATGCGGCGATGGCGAACCTCGGCTTCAATGGCAGTTCCGCCGTCGGCAGCATCACCGGCGTCTATAAGAGCACCGATGGCGGGGTTACCTGGGCGAACGTAAGCGCCGCCAACGGCAAGGAGTCAAATAAGCCATGGTCCGACCTCGCGCTTGATCCCAATAGTACCAGCAACGTGTATGGAGCGGTGGGTTATATCGCTGGGACTGCCAATAATGGGGGGTATAAGTCACCTGATAGCGGATCCACCTTTAACCTGTTGAATGCCGTTAACGCGCCAGTAGGAGATTCGTTCGGAAGAATGAGCCTTGCCATATCGAGCAACGGGAATGTTCTTTACATAGCTGCCGAAAATAAAAACACCACCAATCAACAACTGGCAAGGTTCGCGCGGTCGGATAACGCTGGAGTCAGTTTCACCGACCTGACGGCGGGAACACCGAACTACATGAACATCGGAGGCGATTACACACAGACTCTAATCGTCGACCCCAACAATTCGGCCATCGTCTATGCATCTGGGCAAAGGGGCCCCAACAGCATGTTGCGGTCGATCAACAGTGGTGTTAGCTGGATCGATATCTCTAATGACGGAGCAGGACCGTTTACTGTTACACCCCATGTCGATCATCATGCAGCCGACTTCGATGCGACTCACCATTACCTCGATGGCAATGATGGCGGTCTTTATCTTTTGGAGAATCCCAGTCCTGTTTCCTGGAGCAACCGCAACGGAAATCTTTCCACAATTCAGTTTATGGGCATTGGGCTGCACCCAACTAATCCCAACGTCGCGATTGCCGGCAGTCAGGATAACGGCACCGAACTTTACACTGGCAATGTAGTCTGGCTGAGGACGGATGGCGGCGATGGTGGCTTTGCCAAGTTCAGCTCCACTAACGGCAACCGCGTTTATCACCAGATTCCGGTTGGCGTCCCTTTGAATTTCTTCAGACGTTCCGACGACACCGGTAATACGTGGGTTACTAAAATTGCCAGCATCTCGGCAGATGCGGGCGTGCAGAATTTCTATGCGCCTTTCTCGGTCGACCCCAGCAATGGGGATCGAGTTATTTATGGAACAAACAGAGTATGGGAGACGACCGACGGTGGTGACACCTGGACCCCTATTAGTGTTGTCGGCGGCAACGGATTCGCTAGCGGCGGCTCCTTCATCGATGCGATTGGCATCGCTTCTTCCGTTACAACCACGCTCTATGCTGCGACAGGTGGCTCATTTGCCACCAGCAGCAAGATCTTCGTCACTACGAATCATGGCACGAGCTGGACTGAGCATGACCTCCCGGCGGGTAACGGCAGAGTTAATGACATCGCGGTGGATACTTCCGATGCGCAGGTAGCGTACGCGGTCGTGAACAAGTTCAATGGCGGACATGTTTTCCGAACCACGACTGGTGGTACTTCATGGACTAACATCAGCGGCAACCTTCCGAACATGCCGGTGTGGTCTATCCAGCTTGATACTACTACCACCCCCACCACGATCTTGTTGGGAGCTGAGGACGGCGTCTATGTCAGCAACGACCTTGGCGCCAATTGGAGTCGCTTTGGCACCGGACTTCCCAGGGCCCAGGTCTTCCAGATTGCTCTGAATACTACCACGCACATTCTCGCTGCCGCGACCCATGGACGCGGCGCATGGGAGATCTCGGCTGGCGGAGGCCCGCTTTGCACTAGCTTCTTCGAGAAGTTCGATAGCGTTGTTGCTCCCGCGCTGCCCGCAGGCTGGACGACGGCCAATGCGCAGGGACCCGCTCCGCTTTGGGTTACTTCGGCCACCACACCCGACACAGTCCCGAATGATGCCTTCATCGATGATCCAGCTGTCGTTAGTGACAAGCATCTCGACACGCCGGGAATTGTTATTACTTCCGCTAACGCGCAGATTAGTTTCCGCAATTCCTTTAACCTGGAAAGAGATACCAACAACTTCTATGACGGCGGCGTCCTGGAAGTCTCATCACCTAACATCAACGGCGGCGCATTCACCGACATCACTAATGCGGCCGTGGGCGGCAATTTTGTCAGCGGCGGTTACAGCGGAATTATTAGTAACTGTTGCGGCAACCCATTGGTTGGTCGCATGGCATGGAGTGGTAACTCGGGCGGTTACATTAACACTGTGGCCAATCTCGGGCCGAATGTGGCTGGGCAGACGATCAAGCTGCGCTTCCGCATGGGTTCGGACAGCAGCGTAGGTATGCCGGGCTGGCGGATCGATAGCCTCGGTGTTACGACCACGGACTGTCCATTGCTAGGCGCGACCTCCCGCAAAGTGCACGGCGCAGCCGGCACATTCTCTATCAACTTACCTCTGGTAGACCTCCATGGCGCCATCGGGATTGAAAACCGTTCCGGTGCAGGTTCGCATCAGATAGTAGCTACTTTCTCCGGCCCCTTCTCCGTCGGTTCTGTAGCGGTCACATCAGGCACCGGTGCCGCCACATTCAATACCGCTGGGGCGAATTGCACCATCAATCTTACCGGTGTAGCAAACGCTCAGAGACTCGGTGTTACTCTCTCCAATGTGTATGTTGGAGGGTACAACGGCAACATCACCATCCCGATGGGAGTGCTGATTGGTGACAGCTCAGGTAATGGCTCTGTCAATGCCGGGGACGTAAGTCAGACAAAAACGCAGTCGGGCCAGCCGGTGGCAGCCGGCAATTTCCGGCAGGACGTTACAGTGAACGGCAGCATCAACGCATCGGATGTTAACCTGGTAAAGACGAACTCGGGTACCGCGCTTCCTCCGTAATAGTGGCGGAACGAAGCTAGCGGATAGAAAGAGAGCCAGGTGGATCGAGCGGCTCGGTTTCTCGTTAGGGAACCTAACGAGAAACACAAGGTCGTATCGGCTGCTTGCGGAGTTCGGGGAGCATCGCCGCGCTACTTCTTCAACTCCACGAGAATCAGGTGCATTGTCGTACTGCCAATGTTTTCCGCGGCGTGGGTCAGCGGGTCGCGATAAATAACTTCGCCCGTTTTCAGCTCACCCTCGGTCGTCTTGCCGTCGGCCGCGTAGTTGCGGTACTTACCGCCCTCCAGAACATAAATTACGTAGGCCGGGTGCGAGTGGACTTGTTCTTTGACGCCGGGCGGCAGATTCGCTTCGAGAACGCGGACGCGATCATTCTCGAATTTGACCTTGATCGTCCTGGCATTAACGACCGCTGGATCCTGCGCCGATGCCGAAGTTGCCCACACGATGAACGTAAACGTCGCAATGGCTGCGGAGATAAAGAATCGCATGTTACGAGAAAGACTTTCTCGCGAGGCAATTGCAAGCCCATACTGTCGAGGGCTCCAGTCTGACCAGACCGACAACGGCGACAGCGCCCACGAACCCGCAAACTGTTGGAGAATTGTCGGCGAGATAGCCGGAAGGTTGAACTAACCAAGCGCAAATCGCGCATCGCCCGACGTCAGTTAGCTTGCGCCAAATCACGTGCGCCGCGCCGGGCACACTAAACCAAACAAATAGCCCGTTGACCGCGCTGCGATACGCAGCGCGTCAACCAACCACCGATGCGGAATTCTTAGAAGCCGCTGCCGCCGTGTCCGGAAAGCACGCGGAGCGAGGGATCTTCAGAGGCCAGGACTCGCTCTGTGGAGAAGCGGCCTGACTGCTTGATGCTCTCTCTCTTGATTACGCGAACGGGCGAAACCGTGGCCGTGCCGATCGATTTCACTTTCACGCGCTGTGGGATATTTGAGCCGGTGACAAACACGTATTTGCCACCGAGCTGCCCCTTGGGCTCAATTGGAGCTTGTGCAGAAGCCACTCCCGCCAAAGCACACGACACCAGCGCCGCGGCCATTCCTGTTAACAGATGTGACGCTTTCATGCTCCAGCCTACGACGCTTTATCGTGTTTGCAATCGGCATGAAAGGAGCGCGGTGGAAGGAAGGCGTGCGGGCGCGACAGACGTGTAGAGGCGCTTGTGCCAAGCGCCTAATCTGTAGTTCGGCGTTTGGCACAAACGCCGCTACAATCGCTACTTCTTATACATCGGAACCTCGGGCAGAATGGGAGGTTCGATTTGCTCGGTCTCTTCTTCTTCTTCGGTCTGGTTCACTAACTGACCGCCGGGTGTGACCAGGCGAGCGGTAACAAAGATGACAAGATTTCGTTTGATGTGTTGTTCGGCGTTGGTGCGGAACAGACGGCCGACTACTGGAATGTCACCAATAATCGGGGTGCGATCTTCGGTCTTCTGCACGTCCTCGCGCATCAAACCACCTAGCACGACCGTTTGCCCGTCAAAGACACTAACACTTGTCGTTACTTTACGGGAACTAAAGATCGGCTGATTGATGACGTTGTCGGTCAGTACGATGCTTTGCTGCGTGCCGAGAATATTTCCTGGCAGGCCGAGAAATCCCAGCAGCGCAGGGTTCACTGTGCTGATGGGGCTGCCATAATTAATAAAGCCTTCGAACTCGACTACCTGAGGCACAAGGTTCAGATCGATGGTAACGCCATCGGGGCCGACGACAGGTTCTACTTCCAGCGTTACACCGGTGTTGCGCGTTTCGAAATTCGATGGTGTCGACGGACCAACGACCGGCAAAGCTACAGTCGTCGTGGTTGAATTACTACTGCCGCGGCCCTGGATGTCGGGAACTCTCGGTTCGGTGAATTGCGTCGGATAACGAAACTCGCGCACAATCTCGATAACGGCGCGCTGTCCGCTCTTCGTTGTCACTCGCGGCGCCGAAAGCAGATCGATGCCTTTCTTCTGATTGAGCGCGCGAATCACAACCTGAAATTGCGGATCAGTAAAGACACCGCTCAATCCGAAAATGCCGGGCGCAAGTGCACTCGCGCCGGGCATGCCGAACAACAGCGAATCAATGGCATTCGCGCTGATGGCCAGATTGCCGCTGCGATTTCCACCGGTGACTGGGAATTGTCCGACCGGGACATTGTTCGGATCGACGAATGGAAAATCGGCTGGGTTCAACGGCGGCGATGTTCCCTGTGTGCCGCCACCGCCAAAAACGCGCTGGTTCCCGATATTGAACTGGCCTAACAACCAATCGAAGCCGAGCTCCTTCAAGTTATTTTGATTGATCTCGACAAACTTGGCTTCGATCTCGACCTGTTTCGGGCCGGAAACATTCGCCTGTTCAACGAGCGCATCGACCAGCTCGAGATTGTCTTCGGTATTGCGCACAATAAGGCGGCTGCTCTCGGGCAGAAAATGTGCGCTCGCGCCCGGCGGAAATTGCACGCCCTGGCTTTCGAGAAACTCTCTCGCGCCTTCGCGGTTAACGAGTTGCCTGCCACCAGTACTCTCGAGGGTGTCCTTGCCGGTTCCCGTCGGCGCAGCTGCTCCCGGCGCGGCGGGAAGTGCAGCGGATGACGCAAATGCCGAGGTTCCGATGTTAACCGACGTGCTGATGAATCCCGGCGGGACGCGATACTCTTTCGTGAAAAGATCGTTGCTCTGTTCGCTGATTGGAATAATCGAAACGGCATACGGTTCGACCTTCACTTTCAATCCGGCCTGGCTGGCGATATAACGCAGCGCTTCGCCTAACGGAATTTCATTCAACGTAATAGTGATCCGCGCTTCCGATGGCGAAATGGAGGGCGGTTGAACCACGGTGGTCGGCGCGGGCGTTGCGACAGGCGGCGGCGCGGAACCTTCCTGACCTGTATTTGCCGGAGGGAGCAATGACCCGCCGGTCGTCGGAGCGGCTGTTTCCGAAGCGGGTCGTCCCATCGGCGTTAGTCGCAAAACAATATCGATGCCCCTGCGGCCTTCAGTGCTCGGATCATTCGCCGCCGCTTGTTGCCGAATAAAGTCAATCGCTTCGCGAATACTCGCATCGCGAAATTCAATCTTCGGAATGATGATGGAGTTCAGTTTGTTCGTAATGCGCGCAGTGCCGGTGACATCTTTCGTCATCACATCATTGATCGGGCCGACCGGCTTTCCATACTGGCGCACCGGCTCTTCCCAACCTTTCTGCACCTGCCAAAGCTGCCGGGATCGCGTTTCGTTATACGCTTCTTCACCGTAATGCGTCTTCGTCAGGTCGATGCGTTCCTGGCCTCGGCGCGCGGCCACATTGTAAGGATCAAGCGCGAGCACCTGATCGTATCGTTTCATGGCCAGATCGTAACGACCCGATTGATAGAAACCTTCCGCTTCTTCCAAAAGCCGGCGCACGTCCTGCACCTTGGCGATGAACTTCGGCCCCATTGTCTTGTTGAAGTAACCCGGCTCATGCAAATGCTGGAGCAGCTCGCGCGCTTCCTTGCAGTTGGGATCGTAACGATCTGTCACGATCTCGCTCACGACCTGTTCGGCTTCGCCGTAGCTGCCTTCAGCGATGCGTTGTTCGGCCAGCTTCACTCCGCTCTGGCAAAAACCACGCACCGCTTCGGCGTGCGCGCTATTTGATGTCGTGCCATCAGGCAAAAAATTACACGCGCTGCGATACGCTTCGTGCGCGCGCACGTAATCTTTTGCGTCCATCGCCGCTTTCGCCTGGACCAGGGTCGCTTCGCCGCGGCCGATTCCTTGTTGGCGCCGGATGACTTCGCGTTCCGCAATCGAATGGACATCCTGCGCGAAGGACGTAATGGCCAGACCGCAGACAACCAGCGATGCGATGCGAAGGGTTTTCATCATGTGGTAAAGGGGGTGGAAGTCATTGCGTATGCAGAGCGATGTCGATTCGTTCCTCTGGTTTCTGCGTGTTGACGATCACCGCCTTGTCCGGCTGAACGTCCACCAGCTTATATTTGATTTCTTCGTGGGGAGGCAATGAAAATTCCTGTTCCTTCCGCACCGGAAAATCCTTCGGTGTTCCCCAGGAATAAACGAAGTTGGCAACGGATTCGGGCGAGACCGCCACCTTCTCTTTTACGAGAGTAAGTTGCTCGCGCGTCGCTTCGTGCTCGAGCGTGAGCTCGGAGACATCGTCTTCGCCACCGGTAGCGGAGTTGGTGTGATGTCTTTCCTCGAACTTTACGATCTTGAACTGCGTGCCCGCAATCGTGTCGCCGAGCCTGAGAAACTGCGTCGGCTCTTTCAGATCGGTCGTGTTAATCGTGAACGTGTCTCCGACATAGGACGCAAAAATCATCCGGAACGGTTCGCGCGAAAAAGAACGCATCTTCAGCTTCGTCAGGTAGTCGGGATGCGAGGTTTTGTCGGTGGGATTGGTGTGGAACTGCCATTCATCCAGGTTTGTGAATCCATCGCCGTCGGGATCCTGCGTCAGCACATCGGCATCCGCGATGGGCAGACCGAATTGATCCAGCCACTCGTTAGGCACAGGTGGATGGACTTCTGTTGTTTGCAATGTCGCCGGCAGACCATTTGCGCCGATGAAATGTTTTTCCGGCACGAAAAGGCCGGAGCGTCCACCGAAAGTCCACTGTGCCGGTCGCCGCATGGCCTGCGCCGCGTCCTGCAACGCGATGGCATTCGACAACGGTCCCGCTTTCCGCGCCGCCGGCGAAGATTGCAAAGCGGCGAAGTTGTCGGTGAACTGGCTCGTGCTTCGCCAAATGAAAAACGAACAGAGCAAAAGAAAAAGCGCCCCCACCAAAACGGCAAAGCGATCGTAATTTGTTCGTATCCAGTCCATTCAATTCTTATTGGAGGGCGCCGCGCCGCCGGCGCCAAGCGGGACACGACAGCGCGTGTCCCTCAACGTCTTCAAGTGGTCGTTCATTAAAATGTGAACCTAACGAGTTCGATGTTGGCCGTTGTCTGAATATGTTCATTGCCGACGATGAAATTGAGCGCGGCATTCGGTTTCGCGCCGGACAAGGCTGAGGACGTGCCGCTCTCGACTTCCGGCGACTGCGTTGTCGATTGCGCGCGCGGCGGCCCCTTGTCCTTCTCGTTAGTCACGTGCAGCGTGCGAATGATGAAAAATTGCTGGCTCGCGCTCGCGATTTGATTGAGAACACGACGCGCCGCGCTCGACGAAGAAGCAAAACTCGCATCGAGCGCGCTGTGCTCGACCAGTTTCGGTCCGGTTGCGGCATTGGCCGCGCGCCGGCTGCGCGAAGAAGCGGGGGTCGGCGTTGCCGCAGCCACGTGTTCCTCAGGGAGCGGTCCGCGTTTGAATGTCGTAATCGAATCGACGCGCGCATCGATCAGGATGTTCGCGATCGCTTCCACTTGCGCGAGCTGTTGTCCGAGCGCACTTGTCGCTTCATTGCTGGGAAGCGCGGCGGCAAATTCATCGAAGCCGAGAAAGAAATTTTCCGGCAGCTTCACCTTGTTCGCATGCGCCTTTTCCACCACTCTTGTTACCGCCTCGCGCAAGCGCGCCTGGAACTCGTTAGGCTGCAACGGCATCGCCGGCAAAACCCGCGTCTTCAATTCCTCCTTCACCTTGCCCAGCTCGACGCCGTAATCCGCCGTCTGCACTTTCATCGCCTGCAGATTTTCGGGGTTCGGAAACGGATTGAGATTTTGCAATCGGTTGAGCTCGGTCGCCGTTTCGTTGAGCCGAGCGTTCGCATTGCTGTAACTGTCCCTGGCAAACCACAGCAGAACGAGCGCGACCAGGATCGCGGCGCCGGTGCCGACTAGGAACATGCCGAGTGATCGGTTTTGTTGAAACCAGTTCATGGAAGCTTCATCGGCGTCGCCAGATCGAGCTGCAGCTCATACGGAAACGCCCACTCCGAGTTGTTCGGCGTGGTGTCTTTCCTGATCACGCGAGACTGGTTCTTTTGATCGACCTTAAAAAACTTGGACCCGACCAGGTTGCGGAAAAAATCGACGACCACTTCCTGCTGCCTGGGGTTGAAAAGATAAAGCCCGCGCACGAGAACACCGTCGATCATCGGTTCGGCCGTCGACTTGTTAGGCACTGTCGGTAACGGCGAGGCCGCGGGTGATGCCGCCGAAGTTACTTTCGTGCGTTCGGCTTCGCTTAGTCCAACCGGTTTGCCGCCGGAAGTTGGAAACAATCCCGTGATCCAAATATCCTGTTTCGGCAGACGCGTGTTGAGCTCTTCCAAAAGTGCGGGCCAAAAGTTGCGTTCGTTAATCGCGGTGATGAGCGGAGTCGCCACGCTGTCGAGCGCGTTGATCTCGCGCCGCAGATTGCTCATGTTGGTTTCAACCGCGCGCATGGCGTCCACCTTTTCCTGCAAACGCTCCGTGGCGTGACGCTCGACCGCGGCGGCGCGGAAATAATATGCGCTCCAACCGAGCAAGCCGAGAACGACACATGCCGCGGCCAGATATAGAAAGGGCCGACGTTTCGTCATCTCCCGCGCGCGCACAACGCTCGCCGGCGCGAGATTCAATTCCATCGGACACGTGGTCGTTCCGCGCAGTGCAAGGCCAACCAACTCACCGAGAAGATGCGCCGACTGCGATGCCTGCTCCGCAATCTGCGGATTCGCGACCGCGACATTGCGCAGCGGATTGAAGAACTCGATCGGTAATTGCAATTTTTCCTGGAAGAACTCGCGCATGTACGGAGTGCTCGCGCTGCCGCCCGCCAGAAAAATTCGTTGCGGCGCGCTTCCCTGTTGCTGCGCGCGATAATGGCTGATCGAGCGCATCAACTCCGCGTGCAATCGCGTCATTGTGCTGCGCACAATTTTCGAGATGCGCGCGATATCGGGGTCGGCCGGTTCCGCGTATGCGCCGCCCAGACTAACGAATCCTTCGCGCTTCTTCCGAAATTCTGCCGCCGCCAGGGGCTCGCTCATTTCCTTCGCGATCGCGGAGGAAATGGCGGTGCCGCCAATAGGAATACTGCGACTGAAAATTTTTCCCTCTTCGATGAAGAGCAAATTGGTTGTGCGCGCGCCAATGTCGACGAGAAGCGAACATCCGGTCAGCTCTTCGTAGTTGTAACGAAACGCGTTGTAGAGCGCCATCGTCGCCACATCCACCAGCACCGGCTGGAGCCGCGCATTTTCAATCGCGGCATTGATCCCTTCGAGCAGGTCGGCTTTGATCGCCACCAGCACGACCTGGATTTGTTCTTCTGCGCCGCCGCCGACAAGCTGGTAATCCCACACCACTTCGTCGATCGGGAATGGCACGTTCTGTTGCGCTTCGAAACTGATGATGCGCTCGATTTTTTCTTCGTCGACTGAAGGCAATTTGACAAAGCGCGCGAAAACCGACTGGCTCGCGACCGCGTAGTGCACCCTGTCCTTTTCGATTTGCAAGTCGTCGAGCATTTCGCGCAGCGCGACTGTGATCTGCGCATTGCGCGCACTCTCCGAAGTCGGGTCGGCCAGAATCTCGCGCATTCGAAAACCGTGCAACACCAGACCGCCCGCGGTCGGCCCGCGAAATGCGGCGAGCCCGACGCTTTGCGAGCCAAGATTGAGGCTGAGGATGTACGCGGCTGTCGCCATTCTAGAAGCTCCAAATCCCAAGCTCAAAATCCCAAAGAAACTCCAAGCTCCAAACTCCAAGCCAGCGCAATGGAACGTTCTGCTTTTTGATCATTGCAGCTTTGAGTTTGGGATTTGGAATTTCCATCATTAGCGGCTTTTGATTTGCGGGTAACGTTCCCAGTAAAGCGGCGCAAAAGGCGTTTCGTTTTTGTTCAAGAGCAATCCCGTGATCGCTGGCAAGGCTGCATACCAGCGTGGCGCCGCGCGATTTAAAGTCAGCTCGCTCCTGACCGTTCCTTTTTGTAAAAGCTGCACCGCAACATTTTGGATGCTATTCGGCGTCAGGATGCCGCGACCGGCAAATCGCGCCACACTCTGCGGTGTCATGTACATGACCGAACGGTTTTCGCGGCCGGCCGGAATGTTGATATGCGTCACCTCGCCCGCGAACAATTTCCCGTTGAACAAAACGAAATACTTGAAGGTCAGTTCGTCGGTTAGCTCGGGCAGCGAAATAAACTCCGCCTCCACTTCCACCCAGCGCGACGGCGTATTTTCAATCGGAAAATCTGGCCCGCCGCTGTAGCTAAACACCGGTGAGGTGATGAGGTTTTTCGTGATACGCGTAAGCTGGAATTCGTTAGGCGCAGGCTTTTGCGCGAAGACTGACGCGCCAGACAACAAAATACCGAGAACAAGCGAGAGAAACTTCATCGAAAGCCGGGGTTATATCAGTCTTTCGTTTGCTGTTCCAGCCACGCTTTTGTCATGAGGGCTCAGGTTTATCAGAACTGATTGATTTCCCGAACCGGAATGTGGATTGCGCGTTGCGAGATGCTAGCGACGATTCGGTTCTACAGAATCCCGGGTAACAGTTGCGTTACTATCGACATTTGGTACGTAGGAGCGATTCGGCAACTGCGCGCGATTCAAATATCATGTCTGCAATGTCAACTTTTCCACAGCGATTAACCATAGCCAGAAAGTTTCGGCGCATGAACCAGGTCGATCTGGCGCGCAAGACGCGATTGAAGCAGTCCGCCATCTCGCAATTCGAAACCGGCCGGCGCATCCCCTCCTTCCATAATCTGCGCCGGCTCGCGGATGCGCTCGAAGTAAGCGCCGACTATCTCCTCGGCCGATCAAAGTTCAACGGACCGTCGCCATGCGTTCGCGCGAATGGGAAAATTTCTACTTCGCGCCGATTCCCCATGCTCTGCGCTTCCGCTGCATACCTGACCAATATTTTAATATGACGCTAATCAGTATCCTGAAGCGCCCTTCATCACCATGCTTTGGTGGAACCTACGCCGCGAACCTCAAAAAAACAGAACGCCGATCCAACGGGAACGGCGCCCTATTGCACACTAACGCGAACTAGTAGAAAGCGCTTTAGATGCCAGCCGGGCTCTTCCGCACTCTGCCACGAGAAAAGTAGACAAGACCCAAAGCAGGCAGCGCCAGCCAGATCGTTGAGAAAGCTTCGGGGACGCCCTGAGCCTCGACGGAAATATCATCGAGCCTCCAGAAATCGGTGTCATGGTTATAAACGAATTCCAACGCCGACGTGGCGCCTGTTGCCACCAGGTTGCTGATGGTGAACTGCGTGTAACCGAAGGCGCTCTGATTGGTTAGGGCAAAAACTTGCACACCACCAAAAAGAACCCGGAAAGAGTTCCCCACCACGCCACCGTCGAGACTCGAGGTAACGTCATTGGCCAACCAAAATGACAGAGTGTAGGACTGGCCGGCGACTGTGGTAAGAGCTTGGGACAACGACCCAGTGCCCGGACTCGCACCAAGAAACGCGTAGTTGTTTCCGGTATGCGCGAATAACGAGTCACCACCCACGCCGCTGAACCCGCTAGCATCGATATTCGTCCAGGACGCAGAAAAGGGATGCGGGCCCGGGCCATCCCCGCTTGCCTCGAAGCCGGGATCAGCGACAAGGTTTACGGCGCTGGCGCTCCAGAGAGCGGCGCAGCTAAGGGCGGCAATACAAAAGATCTTGCGAGCGAGTGTTGGTTTCATATCGGAACGTTAGTTTCTTGAGCAACGCCGATTTGAGCACATTGGTAACGCGCCGGCAAGCTTTTCCAGAAAAATCAAAAATAAAATACCTATTATATTGAGTAAAATCGCTAAAAGCCGGCAATTCAGGGCGCGCTAGCGGCAGCCAAAAGGTTTCGCTTACTGCGCCTAACGCGAGCTGCTTTACCAAGCCGTGCTTTCGCGGATCAATCGGATATGCCCGAATAGAGCGCGCAGTCTCGCCTCGGCTTCAATCCAATTTTCCTTGTCGCGACCTTCGGGGCGGCCCTCCGCTTCCCAAATGCGCTTCGCGAGGTCACCGATCTGTTCCTTAGACGGTTCGATCTGACCGGCGGTGGCAGCATTCGCGACAATTCCGCAATGCAAACTCGCCGCAGTCGCGACCGCGGCAACGGCGAACGGAACTGGCGCAAAGCCGAGAGAGTTCCGATCCATAAACGGGTTTGTGCAAAAAAGTAGAGAATATGGCAAGCCTCAACTTTGATCCCATCGCCAAAAAACCGTCAATTCGCCGTGCGGCGTTTTCTTGATCTACCCCGAAATGAAAACGACGGAAATTATCACCATGGCAATCGGCAAATGGCGCCGTGCGTTCGAATCCAATTACATCCGCGGCAGCCGTGCCGTCGACAAATGGAGGCAGATGAAGCGGGCAATTCTGCATTCAGGTGGCCCCAACTCGACACCCGAACGCAAGAACGACCCCCCTTGCCTAACGAAACACGCAGTTAGAATTCGGTGCAGTTCATGACGACGCGATGAATACACGTTTCGCTAACGCAGACGATCTTGCATTTTTCCTGCACGCATTGCGCGCCGCAGACTGGACACGTCTCGGTTCGCTCTTCACGCGATTTCTGAATCTTGCGATCGGAATCGTGATTACCTTTGTCGCGTCCGAGATCTGTCATTGCGAGCGGAGTCGAGGAATCTCTCATCATCCGAGAAGGTCTCATATTTAAAGATGTCGCGACTGCGCTCGACATGACATTATGCCTTGCCTAACGATCCAGCGTTCCCCCGCCCTGCTCCAGGCGTTGCTGGAAATAATCGATTGTTTTGCGAATGCCCTCATCGAACTGGACCTTTGGTTCCCAGCCGAGAATCTTCTTCGCACGCGTGATGTCGGGCTGCCGCACTTTCGGATCGTCCACGGGCAATGGCTTACGTTCGATTTTCGATTTCGTTCCCGTTATGCGGATAATTTCCTCGGCGAATTGCTTGATCGTCATCTCGCGCGGATTGCCAATGTTGACCGGCTCGTGGAAATCGCTCATGGCCAGGCGAAAAATTCCATCGATCAAATCCGAGACGTAACAGAACGAGCGCGTCTGCGAGCCATCGCCAAAAATCGTGAGCGGCGTTCCGCTTAACGCCTGCCCGATAAATGCCGGCACCACGCGTCCATCGCGCAAGCGCATGCGCGGACCGTAGGTATTAAAGATGCGCACGATTTTCGTATCGACACCGTGATAGCGGTGGTAGGCCATTGTCATCGCTTCGGCGAACCGTTTCGCTTCATCATAAACGCCGCGCGGCCCGATCGGGTTCACGTTGCCCCAGTAATCTTCCTTTTGCGGATGCACCAGCGGATCGCCGTAACATTCCGAGGTCGATGCGAGAATAAAGGTCGCCTTCTTGTCCTTCGCGAGCCCGAGCGTGTTATGCGTCCCGAGCGCGCCGACTTTTAACGTCGGTATCGGCAATTCGAGATAATCGATCGGGCTGGCCGGTGACGCGAAATGAAAAACATAATCGATCTGCTTTTCCGGGATGAAAATGTAATTGGAAACGTTGTGGCGGATGAAGCGGTAGTTCTCGTTCCCGGATAGGTGCGCGATGTTGTCCGTGTGCCCCGTGATCAAGTTGTCGATCGCGATGACGCAATGCCCTTCGGCGAGCAAGCGATCGGTCAGATGCGACCCGAGAAATCCGGCTCCGCCGGTGACGACTGAAACCGGCTGTGATTTTTCCTCCGCCATGGCGCGTTATCTAATGGCGAAGCAGGAAGTTTGCGAGCAGAAACAAATCTTCGCGCTTCCTGTAGCGGGTCCATAACCGTCGCAAAGATGCGCTGTCTCCAAACGGATCTTCAAAAGTGTGACGGTCAGAGCCCGCCGCTACCAAACAAATAGCTACGGCACAAACGTTCCTGAGCGCGTCTTTACCTGCGAGACATCGGATGCATTGATGGCCCCGCTGGCGGTGACGTCTGCGCGGCAGTTCGTCTCGTTGACGATCTGGCCGACACGCGATTTGGTCAAAGTAACATCACTGGCATTAACGGTGCCGCTGCCGGTCGTGTCGCCGAGCAGCACTCTCATCGGCACCTCAACTTCAAACGTAGTGCCATCAGCGGTCTGCCCAACAATTTGGACTTCTATCACTTGCGCGTTAGTAACGCTTTTCAAATCGACTGTTACATTCGCCCCATCGATCGTGGCGGTTTGACGGTCGCCTTGGACTGTCCCATAACCGGCAATCATCGCGGCACTCGCCGAAATTATCGGCGTCGTAAAAGTAACGACAATTTTATGCTGGCCGGAAGGACCGCCGGAGCGACATTCGACACCGGGCGTCCCGTTTAACGGCAGGTCGATATCAAACGTGCCCGCCGAGCCGTGCACTTTGCGCGAGCGCACGCGCAGCGGCGGATCAATGCCGCGCAGATAACGGAACTGTGCCGGAATCACCATGCTATCAAACAGGGCTGCTTTAGTCGGATCGAAGGCCGGCCAGACCAGGGCGCCGAACCAGGAAGGCTTACTCGTTAGGTAGTAGCTATCGGGAATCTGGCGACTGGCAATAGCGGGATCCCAGACGACGCTGCGCGTGGCGAAGTCATAGTTCCCATGCCGGATAACGGTGCCACGCACATTCGGATCGAAGCGCTGCGGCTCGATACCGATACTGTTCGGTTCCTGGGTGTAATCCGGTGGCACAGTGACCGGGATGGTGCCGTTGAAGTTATTGGCGCCGATGAAGGGGTAACCAAGCCGATAGATCAAACGCAGGGTTGCAGGGAAGTTGTTAGTTTCAATTTCGTAGGTAGAACTAACACTCGGGTCGCCCAGAATGTTACCCACTATATTATAATAGTCGGCAAAGTGATTTAGCTTAATCGCGATGTGGTTATAGAGCTGGCCCGAGAACTTTCCGGTAAACCAGTTGCGCAAAAGCGTTCCGTGCGAGGAACCGCCCCAGTAACCGTCCGACTCGAACATCTGGGCCATGTTACCTTCGATCAGGTTCATCATGTTATGCGCCCCGTGGTTATCGGAGATGGCGCTGCCTGCAATGCTCGTTCCACTTCCCACGTCCTCACAATAGTTATAGGCAATGACGTTGCCGGAACAGCTCCCCTGCCAATCTCCAAGCACAATCATCGGATAACCGCCGCGGACGGAGATGTTATCTTCGATCAGGTTCCAACAGGCGTGTTCGTAAAGGTCGATTCCTTCACGGTTGCTGGTAAAGGAGACGACGTCGTGAATGTAACAGTGCCGGATTTCACAGTTCATCACGGTGCTAAGCCAGATCTGGCGATGATTGGAGTGAGCCACCTCGACGTTCTTGAACCAGCAGCCGTAAGCCTGTTCGAGGTAAACAGCGGAACCCGCGTCCGGTCCGTTCTGCATATCCAGGGTAATATCTTCGATACCCACGCCCTCGATTGGGAACGTCGGATAAACAGCGAGCTGCGGCGTATTTGTAAGTGTGAACGGAAGTGGCGGCCAAAAGCTGACGGATGATCCATTTACCCCAGTAACTCTCAACATGAAGCTCATGCTATTAGTAAAGCCATTGAGTGACTTTACCCAAGTCGGGTCGACTTGCTCGATCCGGATGAGTTTGCCCGGCACTATACCGGGAGTGCTATCGCAAAGGACGCTGGTGCTTCCGGCGGTCGCACCATTTTGGATCCTAATGTTTGCGGTTGGCGGCGGCCAGTCCTGACTCCCAATGTCGATCACGCCGTTACAAGTCGACCCGTGAAGATCAAGGATGGTTTTTCCCATGCCGGCGCCGCGCAGTGTGATGTTACTGCGACTGGAATTAAATACGCAGCCATTGATCCGGTAGGTGCCGGCAGGAAGATAAACCACCTGATTGTCTGGACAGCTCGTCATCGCGCTTTGCAGGATGGCAGTGCAATCAGCGACTCCGGTATTGTCAGCCCCGCTATCCGTGACAAGATTCCTATAGATCGTTGTGCGAACCGGAATACCACCGGGCACACCTACGTTGCCCTGCCATGCCGTCCGGCGGTCGGGGGGCACAATCTGCGCCAAAACTGAGGTTGCGAAAAAGGTGACAGACAAAAGCGAGAAGAGGATGCGGGGATGCATGAAGCGCTTTTCTGTTCGCTTTTGTGGAGTTTGTCAATTCTATGGCATATTTTGTATTTTAATTACCACATGGAGTGTAATTACAACAATCAAGTGAAATTACTGCTGTAAATATTTTTCTGGATAACATTAGCTTTCGTAAATTTAACGAATCTGCCCAGTCTTTGAACTTCAGCGCTCGCCTTCCGGCTTCACCGGTGTCACCAGCGTCTTGCCGGTCGCAGGTTGGCGCTCGAGCCGTTGCTCTGTTTTTTGCACGGCACCTTCCGGGCTGGCTTTCACGCTGACCGGGACCGCGCGCTCGGCTGCCTGTGTCGTCGTCGCCAGCCGAAACAACGCCGCCATTACGTCGCGCGACTCCCCTTCAAAGATCGGCCCATGGCCGGGAATGATATCCTTCGGAACATGCAGCACCCAATAATTCGTTAGGTTCGGCCCTTGCCTTACGATTTGCCACTTCGTCCAATCATAACGCGTGCCGGTATACAAGGTCACGTTCTCATAACTGCCCGGCTTGTTCTTCAGATTGAGATCGAAAGGGTCTGCCCCAAGGTCTGTCTTTCCTTTCTCAACCGCAACGAGCCGGTGACTCTGCAAGGCGTCGTTGTGTCCGGCCGTTTGCGTGAAGTAATTGAACTGCGACGCTTCCCGATTCGCATCATGATACTTCCGGAACGTGCCGGTGAGCATCTTTGGGATGTTCGATATCTTCGTGCCGAGCGGAAACGCGACGCTCGTCGCCATGTCGGCGTCGGAGCTGATCATCACAACGTGCGGCGCGCCGCGCAGCGGCGTTGTATCGCGATACATGTCGATCATTTCTTTGGTGTAGATTGATTCGGCGGCGGAGTTAACCAGCAGGATCAAATCGGCCGGTTTGAAAACAGTCTTTGCCTCAGGCTTGTGCGCTCCCGCGACTAATGGCTCCTGGTATAACCACGTGCCGACCAATGCCTGCGCCAGCGCCTTTTCCAGAACGAGCGCGCCAAAAGAATGCCCGATCACGACGCAGCGCGAATTGCCTGGGGTATCGCGTCGCGCCGTCTTGATCAAAGTAAAGATCGCTTCAGTGATCGGTGTACTGGAAGAGATTCGCGTCGCTGCGTTCTTGCGTGAATAAAAGCTGCCTTGCTTGAATAACCATGTCGCCGCATCCACCACGGGGTTGACCTTGTGCACGACACGGCCACGCCAGCTTATATAAACTCCGAACACCTGGAGTCCCGACCATTGCACGGTTTGGTCCGCGGTTAGCCGCGCGAGCAGGCCGCGGAACTGAGTCACATCATCGGCGTCGGCTTCACGCGAATTGTTTTGCCACCCGTGAATGTAGGAAACAAGCAGAACGGGCCGGCCGGTGAAACGAATCGCCTGCACCGTCTTGCGCAGTTGTTCGCGATCCCAGAAGTCGCCCTGTTCATCGAATTCGATAAAGGCGAGACGATAAATATCGGGCGCAGTTTTTGCCGTGGCGGGTGTGACAACCGTTTCGTTAGGAGCTTCGCCCGCATGATACGGCTGATTCGCCGCGCAGCCGGCTATGGCCAGACTGGCCGCACACACCAGAACTGTGCGTGCGCGCCGGCGAAGATTGGCTGCATTCATTGATGTGCTTCGGCCTGAAGCTGCGTTAACAGATCGCAAGGCCGCGGTCAATCCGCGCGCCCCGCCGCATTTGCATAAATCGCGGTTGCATCCGCGCCATTCCCAATCAGCTTAGGCGTTTCACTGCTCAATCCTATGCGTAATTTCTGTCGTCTCATCATTTGCCTGCTCGCATCTCTCGCCCTGCCGCTCGGCTCGACGTTCGCGCAAAAGCTGCCTGATACCACACGTCTGCTGCGCTTCCCCACGACCAATGGCCGGCAGATTGTATTCTGTTACGCCGGCCAGCTTTACACCGTCGCGAGGGAAGGCGGCCTGGCACGTCGTCTAACGAGTGGTCCCGGCTACTCTTCGTTCTCCCGTTTCTCCCCCGATGGCACGCAGCTCGCCTTTACTTCGCAGTACGATGGCAACACCGAGGTTTACGTCATGGCTGCGGATGGCGGAGAGCCGAAACGTCTGACCACCACCGCAACGCTCGGACGCGATGACGTTTCCGATCGCATGGGACCCAATAACATCGTTTTGGCGTGGGAAAACACCAAGCCACTGGTTGTATTTCGCTCGCGCATGAACTCGTTCAATTCATTCATTGGCTCCTTGTTTTCAGTTGGGACGGATGCCGAGCTGCCGCAACAATTGCCGGTCCCGCGCGGCGGTTTCATGTCGTTTTCGCCGGATGACTCTAAGATGGCCTTCAATCGCGTCTTTCGCGAGTTTCGAACCTGGAAGCATTATCGGGGCGGCATGGCCGACGACGTGTGGATCTTCGATTTCAAGACCGGTACGACCGAGAACCTGACCAATAACCCATCGCAGGACATCTGCCCGATGTGGGGGCCGGACAACAAGATCTATTTCGCTTCCGACCGCGATAATCGCATGAACCTTTACTCCATTGACCTAACGAGTAAGGAAACTAAGCAGCTCACAAACTTCAAGGACTACGACATCAAGTTCCCGTCATTGGGCAAGGACGCGATTGTTTTCGAGCAAGCCGGTTATGTCTGGCGCTACGACCTCGCGGGCGGACAGGCCGCACCCATCCCAATTCAAGTGAAAGAGGATTTTGCCTCGGGCCGCGCCGGGTTGGTTGACGCAGCGAAGCAGATGCAAGGCGTCAGTTCCGCCCCCGATGGCGCGCGCCTCGTCGCTGTCGCGCGCGGCGAGCTATTTTCCGTGCCGGCAAAGGATGGAACGCCACGAAACCTGTCAAAGACTTCCAATGCGCATGAGCGCGACGCCGTCTGGTCGCCCGATGGCAAATGGATCGCCTACAATTCCGATGCCACCGGCGAGAACGAGCTCTATGTGCGCGCCCAGGATGGCAAGGGCGAGCCGCAGCAAATAACCAACAATGCCGACACCTATTACTATCAGGCGATCTGGTCGCCCGATAGTAAGAAGCTTCTTTGGGCGGATCGATTGCAGCGGCTGCGCTACGTTGATGTAGCTAGCAAGGCTGTCACACAAGTCGATCAGGATAAGACATTCGAGATCGACTCGTATGACTGGTCGCCCGACAGTCAATGGATCGCATGGTCGCGTCCGGAGGAGAATGGATTGTCCAAGGTTTATATCTATTCCGTCGCAAGCAAGAAACAGACGCCAATTACAGACGATTGGTACACCTCGGGTAACGTGAGCTTCAGCGATGACGGCAAATACCTTATGTTTAGCTCGGCGCGCGACTTCAAGCCTACCTTTGGTGAAGAAGAATTCGAGAACGTCTATCGCGATATGCAACGAGTCTATCTCGTTACCTTGTCCAAGGACACCGAGTCTCCGTTAGGTCCGCGGAGTGATGAAGTGGGCAAGAAAAAGAAGGACGAAGACAAGGAAGCGGGTGAGAAAAAAGGCGAAGATAAGAAAGGCGAGAAGAAGGCCGACAAGGAGAAGAAGCCCGTCGTAGTCAAGGTCGACCTTGACGGTATTCACGATCGTATCGCCGGCCTCGATATTACGCCTGGCAATTACAGCAACATTCGCCTTGTAGACGGTCGCATTTTCTACCTGCGCCGCACCGTCGCTGACGAGAAGGGTGAAGAGGAAGACGGCGATCCGAGCAAACGGAAGTTCCACCTTTGTTTCTATAGCCTGGAAGATCGCAAGGAAACTGTGCTGGGCGACGTGAATAGCTACGAGATCACGCGCGATGGCAAGAAGATGCTGGTCAAGATCGACAAGGATTATTCGATGATCGATCTGCCCAAGGACAAGCTCGAGACCAAGGATCACAACATCAAGATGGAAGGTTTCGACATGCAACTTGATCGGCGCGCCGAGTGGAAGCAGATCTATTTCGAATCCTGGCGGCAAATGCGCGACTTCTTCTACGCGCCGAACATGAATGGCATTGATTGGAAAGTAATGCGCGACAAGTATGCGGCGCTGCTGCCGTTTGTGAATCACCGCAACGATCTCACCTACATCATTGGTGAGTTAATCTCGGAGTTGAACAACGGCCACGCTTATGTCGCCGGCGGCGAGCGCCCGGAGACACCGCGCATCAAGCTCGGCTTGCTCGGCGCACAGCTTTCGCGCGACCCGGCGACGAAGGCTTATCGCATCGATCGCATCCTGCCCGGTGAAAACTGGGAGAAGGAAACACGCTCGCCGCTGACCGAGATAGGTCTCAACGTAAAGGCGGGCGATTACATCCTCGCGGTAAACGGGACGCCCGTTTCGACATTGCCTAACATATATGATGCCCTCATCGGCACTGCCGACAAACAGGTTATCCTGCGCGTAAACTCCAAGCCGGCCGACCAAGGCGCGCGCGACATCACGGTTGTGCCGACTGCGGATGAGTCGCCTTTGTATTACATCGCCTGGGTGCAAAAGAATCTGGATGAAGTAACAAAGAAGACCAACGGCGAAGTTGGTTACATCCACATACCCGACATGGGTCAACCGGGATTGAACGAGTTCACCAAGCAGTACTTCCCGCAGATTCGCAAAAAAGGGCTTATCGTCGACGTGCGCGGGAACGGTGGCGGTTTCGTCTCGCCGCTAGTTATCGAGAGATTGCGCCGCGCGCTTGTCATGGTTGAGATCGCGCGCAATGGGACGCCGCAAACGAATCCACCGCAAACCTTCCTTGGCCCGATGGTCGCGCTCATGGACGAATTCTCCGCCTCCGACGGCGACATCTTTCCTTACCGGTTCAAGATGATGGGCCTGGGCAAACTCATCGGTAAACGCAGCTGGGGCGGTGTTGTTGGCATTCGCGATTCACTGCCGATTGTTGATGGCGGTAACCTGTTCAAGCCGGAGTTCGCGCCTTACTCGAAGGAAGGTAAAGGGTGGGTCATCGAAAGTCATGGCGTCGATCCCGATATCGTGGTCGACAACGATCCGGCGAAGGAATTCCGCGGCGAAGACCAGCAGCTCAATCGTGGCATTCAGGAAATTCTCGAAGAGATGAAAACGAAGCGTTACGACCTGCCGCCTGTTCCGCCTTACCCGAACCGCAATCCGACGCCGTGAAGGTGATGTTCGTTGCCGAAACATCGGCGATCCATTTCTGGCTAACGTTGAATCAAACACCGCGCCATCAAGGAGCGGCGACTTCCCAGTCGCCGTATATTGGGTTCGGCGGTTTGGAAACCGCCGCTCCTTGAATGTTTAATCTAACATGAAACGACTTTTGATTTTCGTTATGCTTATATCCGCGCTCGCGTTCAATCTCCATGCTCAAAACGCGCCGGATGCAGTTGAGTTGACCAAACTTCTCAACGATTTCCTTACCGGCGCATCGCATGATGATGCTGCAATGCACGGTCGTTTCTGGGCCGACGATCTGATCTACACTCGCTCGGCCGGCAAGCGCACCAACAAAGCAGAGATCATGGCGAACCTGAAACCGCAACCGGGCGAGCCAGAAACAATCTACAGCGCGGAAGACATTCGCATCCAGCAATACGGCACAACCGCGATTGTTGCCTTTCGTCTTGTCGGCAAGACAAAGAAGAATGGTGAAACGCAAGTCGCAAACTTTCTTAACACCGGCACGTTTCTAAAACGCGATGGCAAATGGCAGGCCGTGGCCTGGCAGGCGACCAGGGTTCCGCGCACAGAGGATGAAGCGAAGAAGGAAGTCACCTCCGTCACGAAGGAATTCGATCAGGCTTTGCGCGCCGCCGACTCGAAGAAACTGGACTCGTTAACCGATAAAGCTTTCATCGCCACGACCCCGGATGGAAACCAGATCTCGCGCAAACAATTCCTGGACCAGGTACAGTCCAAACGTTTGGTGTATCCGGAGCCGCAAGACCAAATTGTCCTTGTTTACGGCGATGCCGCCCTGGTTCGCGGGAAGTTCGTCGCACTCACCTTTGTAAATAAAGAGAACGATTGGAAGGCGCTCGCGTTGCAGATGATTGGCACCCGGCGGGATTAGCGCGACGGTTTTCTTCTGTCGCGGCGGTCTCTGACCGTCGCACTTGTCATTCCGAGCGAAGTCGAGGAATCTCTCACTATTAATAGAGTTGTCCGATTGCCGGGAGTACGATCGTGAGATCCTTCGGTGGCGCTCAGGATGACAGCAAATTTTTTATGACAGATAAGAAAATGCCTCGCATACTTTCCGGCATCCAGCCGACCGGTGTGCTGCACATCGGTAATTACTTCGGCATGATCCAGCGCGCCATCGCCCTGCAGCAGGAAGGCGAAGCATTCTACTTCATCGCCAATTACCATGCCCTAACAAGTGTGCACGACCCGAAAATTCTGCGCGAGAATTCACGCGGCGTTGCCATCGACTTCATCGCCTGCGGTTTTGATCCCGAGCGCGCGACACTTTTCATGCAAAGCGACGTTCCACAGGTCACAGAGCTATGTTGGATCCTGTCCACCGTCGCGCCCAAGGGATTGCTCGAGCGCGCCCATTCCTACAAGGACAAAATCGCGCGCGGCCTCCCAGCCTCGGCCGGACTTTTTAGCTATCCGGTCCTACAAGCGGCCGACATTCTGATCTACGACTCCGACTTTGTGCCCGTCGGCAAAGACCAGAAGCAACACATCGAGATTACGCGCGATCTCGCGATGAAAATGAATGAGACCTACGGACACATCTTTAAACTGCCCGAAGCGCACATTCACGCCGCGACCGAGACTGTTCCCGGCATCGACGGCCAGAAGATGAGCAAGAGCTACGGCAACACCATCGACATTTTCGGCGATGAAAAGGAAACGCGGAAACGCGTCATGAGCATCGTGACTGACTCGCAACCGGTCGAAGCGCCCAAGGACCACACCAAATCCACGATCTTTCATCTCTTCTCCTTGTTCGGCTCGAAAGAAGAAGTGGCTGCAATGCAGGAAAGATTTCAGAAAGGCGGCACCGGTTATGGCGACTTCAAGAAACAGCTGTTCGAAAAGTTGTGGGAACATTTCCAGCCCATGCGCAAACGCCGCGAAGAACTTCTCGCCGACAAACTCTACGTCGACGAGCTCCTTGTCAGTGGCGCTCGCCGCGCCAACGAAGTAGCTAACGAAGTCATGACCCGCGTCCGCGGCGCTGTTGGCTTGGATTAGAGAAATTTGTAGCGGCGTTTGTGTCAAACGCCGAGCCGGACAAATAGGCACTTGGCACAAGCGCCTCGACAACCCAAATGCGAGACAACGTCTCACGCTGCGACTCGCTGCTTTGTCATTCCGAGCGCGGTCGAGGAATCTCTCACTTCAAGAATTTTTAACAAAAAGAGATATCTCGACATATCTCGCTCGCGCACTTGCCGCTCGCGGCGATTACGAGCAAGCCATTGATCAACTAAGGCAAGTTCTTAAGCTCAAACCCGACCATGCCATCGCGCAAGAGCTACTCCACGAAATTGAGTCGGAGCAAAAACAGCCGCTTCGCGCATCTGCTAACTGAGACCGCACTCGTAACCATCGTCACCCATCCTGGAAAAATCTGCCGTTGCCAGTTCCGACCGTTCTCGATAGCCTCCGGTCATTATGAAGACGAAACTCGTTCTCCTCTTTGCTCTCTCCCTGGGATTTGGCCTGCCTGCCGTAGGACAGAATTTTACCAACTTAAACTTCGAAGCCGCACAAGTCGTCCCTCACGACCCTACCTTCGGATTCCTCGATTGGAATCTCGCTGCGCCCGGCTGGAGTCATAGCAACGGCAACGATACGACGATTATCTATTATGGACAGGAGCATTTCGGCGTCACTCAATATTATATGCTCTACGACGCGCACAGCCCCGTTTACGCACCGGGCACGCAGCTGGCGGGTAACTATTCGCTTGGATTCGCCAGCGGTTACCTTAACAGCAATCCGCAACCGCAGGAGTGGGTCCAGGCATATCTAGCCCAAACCGGGCTCATCGCCGCCAACGTTCATAGCATTCGGTTTCTTGCCACCGGCGAGTTTGCCCTTTTTGTTGGCGGCGTCCAAATCCCAATCATAGCCCTGGGCGGCAACGCCTATGCCGGCGACGTAACCGCATTTGTCGGAACAATGACGGAATTCAGGATCGTGAATACGACCACGCAACTTCATCACCCTGTAGTCGTCGACAATATTGCTTTTTCTTCAGCTCCAGTTCCCGAGCCATCGACAGTGGCGTCGTTGATGTTAGCTCTCGTTGTCGCCTCCCTTGTCTTCAAGAAACGGCGGCCCAGGCACTAAGAGCCTCCGCTTTCAGAGTTTCAGTTTGTCAGAGTTTTACTCAGGCCCCGCGACCTTTTGTTCCATCGGCACATTCCAAGCTTGCAGCTTGCCGTCACGTAAATCGACTGACACCAGATGTTCGCTCGTGCTGGTTACGCCTCGCTCTGTCTGCTGCACAATTCCGTAAAGTAGCCTTCCCTAAACTCTTTTGTCTTACCGATGCGTGCATTCCAGAACGCGCGACGGGCTGATGTCTCCGGTAAACGCGGATCCTGATTTGAGCCAGGTTCGCCCGTCGCGATCTTATCGAACCGTCAGCACTGCGACCCTGAACGGCCCGCAAGTAACCGGGAACCTAACCAGCGTCGAAAATGGGCAGCGAATCGTGCTCACGCTCTTCGGCGTAAGCGATGGAATCAACACGAACAAAGTCAGTATTCCCATGGGTGTGCTGCTCGGTGACGTGAACGGCAATGGCAGAGCGAGGCGGCTACAACAGGACTAAGGTGAGGGTCAGCCTCTCTCTCCTACCTAATTACTTTGAGCTGCAGCGTGAGTTAACCAATCCTTGAAATGCGTCTTGCTGAGGCGAGGATTAGCGCCGGGCACAAGGCTTTGATCGTTCACCTTTATGCCGAAGTAGCCCGCATGATCGTCGGTGATCACCTTCCGCGTGTCGCCCGTCGCACTTAAAAACTGCCTGACAAGGTCATCCTGCCGGATCTGGTCGGGCCCAGCTACTTCGATGAGACCATTTACCGGTTGTTCAAGAGCCACCTCTGCTACTGCGGCTGCGACATCATCCGAAACCATCGGCTGCATAAGAACTGATGATAACCGAACCGTCGAACCATCAGTCCCAGATTGCGCTATGTTTTTCACGAACTCGAAGAACTGGGTTGCGTGCACGATCGTAAAAGGAATCCCGGAAGCCTTGATCAACTCCTCCTGGGCCATCTTTGCGCGGAAGTAACCACTTAAGGAACCGGCACCGCTTCCAGTCAGGCGATCGGTGCCGACCACCGACAGTGCCACGTGATGTTTCACGCCGGCAGCTTTCTCCGCGGCCAGAAGATTGCGACCGGAGGTTTCGAAGAAATCCATGGCAGGCTTGTCCTCGAAAGAAGGTGAGTTCGCCACATCAACCACCACCTGCGCGCCCGCCAGCGCTTCCGTCAATCCTTCACCCGTGAGTGTATTCACGCCGGTGGAAGGTGACGCCGCCACTACCTCATGGCCGCGCCGGCGAAGAATGTTTACCACCTTTGTTCCAATGAGGCCGCTGCCTCCAATGACTACAATTTTCATCTATTGTCCGTTACGGAACGGCAGAGCCCACACGCAATTTCGCTAGAGATATGTCGCTGCCATTGATTTGGCCGTTGGTAGTTATATCCTCACGAAAGTTAGTTGCTGTCACAGGCTGGCCAGATTGCAGCTTGGTTTGAGTCACGTCGCTGGCATTCACGGTTTTGTTTCCACTCGTGTCGCCAATAAGTATATTCATACTCACTTCGGTGTTTGCAAGTACCTGAGCAAAGCTATCCGTTACGTTGTGCAAAGTAACGGTGATCTTCTGTACATCGGTGACACCAGTCAGGCTAACGCTCATGGTGTTGCCATTGAAGGTTGGACTTCCTGATACGATGCCGGTTCCACCCGAAACGACTGCGCTGCCACTCGCTACACTATTGTTAAAGGCGAAGACAAGTAAATGACTCCCAGCGCTGCTCCTGCATTCCGGCCCCAAATTTGCATTGAGCAAATCGATATCGAAAGTTCCCGCTCCTCCATGGGTCTTTCGCGAGACTGCCCCCGTAAGCGACAGATCTGGCACCAGCGTTACGGACACATCATCAACATACCAGAAATCAGAGCCGTGCTTGTAAACGAACCGTAGCGAGGTCGAAGAGCCGGCGGAGGCTCGCACAGTGAGCCGAGTTCCCCAGTAACTGGACACAGGTGGATTACTGGTAGAGTAGATAGATACGTTGTTCCAGAAGACTTCAAAGGAGGTTGCGCTGCCGCCTCCGGCCTGAAGGAAATTCGCAAGATAAAACTGCAAAGTATACAATCGTCCGGGTATTGTATTAAGACTTTGTTCCAAGCTGCCCGAATCGGGGAAGGAACCAAGAGCACCGTAGTGTGTTCCGGAGTGGGCAAAGGTCGCGTCGTCTCCGACAATATCGAAGCCGTTGGTATCCCCAGTATGAGTCCAACCGTTGAAAGTGCCCGTCTCAAAGTTACCATTGACGACGAGATTCTGCGCATTCGCATTCCACGCTGTTGCGCAAACCAGAGCAGCAGCGCACAGGATTCGAGATAGTGTCATTTTCATAAGAGAAGTCATCCGTTTAAGGTCGATCGATCCGCCGCCACGATCTGAACAACTCGAATTCGGAAACGTCAAGCTTCTTACGAAATTTGTTTACAAAAAAAGACTTTCGAAAGGCTCAACGGCTATGTGCCTGAAATCATCGACTGAGATTTACAGAAAACTCATATCTCATATTAAATCTATAATCTATAGAACCCGTCCGATGCCGAACCAATAATTAAGCGCCTGGTACAAGCACCCCTGCAACATTAAGCGGCGAAGCTTGCATTCGTGCGCGGAATGCGGCCTTCATCGACGTCGTGATAATCGACCCACGTCTGAATGTCGGTGCGATCGGCGAGGCCGTTGGCTCTTTTTGTTTCTTCCAGCTCCTTCGTGCTGTCGTCGCGCCAGCCGCGTTTGACGACAAAGTTGTTCCAGAACTTGATCTTTTCTTCATCAGGGCGGCCGAAGCTCGCGTAGCACCAGTCGAGAATTTCGTCGTCACTGCCACCGGCGCGTACGCGTCCGGCGAGTTGCGGCACATTGATGTTGAAGAAGCGGCAGAAGTAGCCATCGAAGCAATCGTAAACAGGGCAGCCGGCGTAGTTATAGCCAGCCGGTAAGAGACCTTGCTCTTTCAAGCGCAGCTTATCGAGCATGCGGGGAAAGAAAAGCACGCCCTGGGTCGTATCGTAATCGCTGCGCGGTGTTTTCATGGTTGTAGCGGCGTTTGTGTCAAACGCCGAAATTAACAAATTAGGCGCTTGGCACAAGCGCCTCTACAACCGCCAGCAACACGCCCTGTTCTCAACCCCCCCAGCAACACGCCCTGTTCTAAATCTCTCCTTTATCAATGACTCTGACGCGCGATCGCATCTGCTAGCTTGCGTTGAGCTTCCTCACTGTTGGGCCTTAGTCGAAGCGCTTCCCGGTAATGGACAATGGCGTCGACTATCTGTCCTCGAGCCAGCAGAAGATCGCCGAGATGCATCTGGGTCTCGATCGAATCAGGTTTTAGTTCCACGCCTTTTTGTAGCTCCACCAGCGCTTCATCGGCGTTTCCCTTCATTAAAAGCGCGTAACCAAGATTGCTATGGGCCTCCGCGAAATCGGGTGATAACTCAATGGCTTTCCGAAACTGAATCATCGCCTCGGTCAATTCACCGTTTCGCGCGAGCGCCGCGCCCAGGTTGCTGTGGAGCTGTGGCAGGTGGGGCATGAGCTCGACTGCCTTCTTGTATTGAGCTATGGCCTCCGGAACCCGTCCTGCACGGCCAAACGCGCTACCAAGATTGTTGTGTGCCTCGACGTAGCGCGGCTCCAGTCGTTCGGCCTTTTCATATAGCTGGATTGCAGCGTCGATCTGCCCCTTCTGATCGAAAATAGTTCCCAAACTGACACAGGCAACATAGTTATTTGGATCCTTACTCAGGATATAACGCCACAGCGTTTCGCTATCGTGCCAGCGGGACGCCTGGACTCGGGCCTGCATAACGAGCAAAGCAACCAAGAGCAGGCCAGCAAAGGACAACAGTTGACGAAGGCGAGGCCGGCCGCGTGTTAAATCAACAGTTCCCCATACCACCATTAGGTAAAGACCGATATGTGACAGGTATGTATAACGATCTGCCCGCGCGGCGTAGGACATCTGGACAAGTCCTATGACTGGTAACATCATTACCAGGTACCAGAGCCATCCAACAATTAAGTAAGGAAACTGTTTACGGTATAGAAACGCGGCAATAGAAATAGCCGCCAACAACACCAGGGCGGCGATGACTTCCCGAGCCGTAAATCCTCCGGTCGAATTCAAGTAAGGCAGTCCCAGCCCAACAGGATAAAACATCTGTTTTATGTAGATGACATAGGAAACGATGGCGTTTTCAATCCGCCAGAAAAGCGGCATTTGAAAAACTGGCGGGATTTTCTCTGGCGAGAGGCTTGTCACCACGCAGGATGCCGCCGAAAGGATGAGCAATGGAACTTTCTCTCCTGCCAGAGCCAGGAAGCGAGCGCGGATTTGTCTGCGCGGTGTTACTTCTGAAGAGACAGATTCGAAGCGCGCGAGAGGCCAGTAATCCAACAGTAATAGCACGACGGGCAGAGTGACCAACATGCCCTTCGACATAAGTCCTAGCGCGAAGAGCAGGGCCACAATCGCATAGCGCGCCACACCTGGCCGGGCTGTATAACGCAGGTAGGCCAGAATCGTGGCCACAAAAAATAACCCGCTCAGTATATCCTTGCGCTCCGCGATCCAGGCGACCGATTCGACCCGCTGTGGATGAATAGCAAAGAGCGCTGCGACCACAGCACTGCGCCACAACGCACCTGTCATTTGTTTCAGGGCCAGGAAGAGAAGGATCGTCGTCGTCAGATGGAGCAGCACACTGGTAAGATGGTGGCCGCCCGCGCGACGACCCCAGACCGATGAATCGAGCATGTGCGAAAACCAGGTGACCGGGTGCCAATGCCCGATCTGATCGAAAGTAAACGCCCACCGGATTCCTCTCCAGGTAAGTCCGGCGAGAACCTCCGGGTTTTGATAAACGTAAATCCCGTCATCGTAATTGATGAAGGCGTGGTGGATGGTTTGGCCGAAGACAGCCCAGACGATGATCGCGAGAAAGATGCCAACAGCCACGACGGTAAGACGATCGTCGCCAGGATCGGCGACTCCCGCCGGCTTTTTGCCCAGTCTGTCGTCCCATGAGTCACTCGTCATCGCCAATGGTGTAACATGTCTTCGGTAAGCGAGGCAGAAGAAAAGCGCGGAACTCTGCAATAAAGAAGCGAAGCTTCACTAGCCCTTATGGCGATCGGAGCCGTCGGCCTGCGAGTCTGGCGCAGGGCCGGGGCTAATAATGTAAGTGCAATAGCGGACTCAGTTGTTGTAGCGGCGTTTGTGTCAAACGCCGAGCCCAATCAGGCGCTTGGCACAAGCGCCTCTACAACGCCGGAGGCGCGTTTTGAATTGCAACCAGCGGTCGGATATTATGCAATCCCGCCGTGAAAACGCATCGCTTGGCCATCCTCTTACTCTTTATTTCTGCTTTGTGCACCAGCTCGGCGTCGAGTGCACCACGCGAAAGGCCTGACCACCAAACGCGAAGCGTATCGCGTGCGGCGCTCCAGTCATCCGCGTCAGTCAACGTGACCCAGCATCACAATAATCCTTCGCGCGATGGGTTGTTCATTGATCCGGCATTTACGCCGACGGCGGCGGCGAATCTGGCGAGGGACACGAACTTTATCGGCACGATTGTTGGCAACGTCTACGCCCAGCCGCTCTACGTCGAAGGCGGACCCGACAACCGGGCGAAAGTAATCGCGGTCACGGAATCCGATAACGTCTACGCGCTCGACGCAGTGACCGGTGCGGACATCTGGCATCGTAACGTCGGCACACCTTCGGGAAGCATGGGACTTATCTCGACCGTCGGCATTACCGGCACACCGGTCATCGATCTGGCCTCGCGCGCGCTCATTCTGTGCGCCGTGATCAGCGGGCCTAACAACATGATCTATTCCCTGAACGTTGATACCGGCGCGACCAATCCCGGTTTCCCGATCGACGTGAACGCCAGTTTTTCAGACTTCAGCTCGTCGCTCCACATGCAGCGCGGCGCGCTCATGCTCCTCGGCAACAAGGTTTATGTCCCCTACGGTGGATATGCGGATATCGGCAGTTATCACGGACGCGTGCTTGCGGTGTCACTCGACGGTTCACAGCTAGGCGAGTGGGTCGCGACTTCGCTTAAGTCTGGGATCTGGACACCGGGTGGGATCGCGAGTGACGGAACGAACCTTTACGTCGCGACTGGCAATGCCCCCGGCGGAACTAGCCCATGGGGTGGCAGCGAGGCAGTCATTCGTCTCCAGGCAGGACCGGTTTTCAGTAATACGACGACGGATTATTGGGTGCCGACAAGTTGGCAGGCGCTCGATAGCGGCGACACCGATCTGGGCGGGACTAATCCACTCATTGTCGATGTCCCCGGCGCGACGCCTTCGGCGCTTGTGGTTGCGATTGGCAAAGATCGGAACGCTTACTTGCTTAATCGCGCTAATCTCGGCGGAATCACCACGCCAGTCGCGCAGGCAAACGTCTCTACCGGACTCGTCATCAATTCGCCCGCAACTTATCGGACAACCCAGGACACCTATGTCGCGCTGCGGCCGGTCAGTGGGACATTGACCGCGTTCAGGATAACGGCCACAAGTCCGCCGACGATTGCGACCGGTTGGAGTGTCGCTTCGCTTGGGCGCACCTCGCCCTTTGTCACATCCACCGATGGCACTAGTAACCCGATCGTGTGGGCATATGGGCACGGCACGAACCAGCGCTTGTTTGGATACAACGGCGAGACCGGCGCGGTCATTTTCGCCGGCGGTGGCGCTAGCGATACGATCGGCGGCACGCGCACTTTTAATACCGGCATTGCCGCGCGCGGCCGCATCTTTATTGCCGGCGACAACAAAGTCTACGCGTTCAAGGTTCCCTTCACTCCCTTTGCGCTTAACTCTGTTGTCTCCAGAAAAACTCACGGCGCCGCCGGGGATTTCGATATCGCCTTGCCCGGCGTGGAATGTCGCAACGGCGGCGTGACTAATGATTACACCCTGGTAGTTACGTTCAGCAATAACCTCGCGAGCGGCAATGCCAGCGTGACCAGCGGCACTGGAAACGTAGCGGGAACACCAGCCATTTCCGGCAACACCATGACCGTTAGCCTAACCGGAGTAACTAACGACCAAACGTTGAGCGTCACCTTAAACGGCCTGACCGATCAGTTTCTTCAAACCCTTCCCAATACCGCGGTTAACATGAGCATCCTCATCGGAGACGTAAATGGCAATGCCGCTGTAAACGCCAGCGACGTGGGCGCGACGAAAATCCAGGTTGGTGCGCCGGTATCCAATGCGAATTTCCGCACCGACGTGAATGCAAACGGCGCCATCAATGCTTCCGACGTCTCAGCTGTGAAGTCGCATTCCGGCGAAGCGCTGCCTTGATTTGCGCGGGGGCCCTCCCCCTGTCTTTTCGTTAGGCAATCCGCCAGCAAAGTCGAACTCTGTTACGGGCCCGCGTCTTCTCAAAGATGTGCCGTGTCACTGCGCTTGAGTATCTGCATCATGAACTTGGAAGCTTGGATCGAGATTGTTCTTCATGATGAAATACGTTTTCGCCCCTGGTCGTGAATGTGTGAAAACGTAACAGAGTTGTTACGCTTCGCCTTTAGCCCGTCGTTTTCCGTTCAAATGCGCCGATTAAAAAGAGACAATCGAAACACCCTTACGAATGATTCCGATCTGAACGTCGGATGCTTTTCAAAAATGCCGGTTAGGCCCCAATAGCTCTCACCAACCTTTCAGTGTCTCGGCATTCGCGCCGCGCCACCGCTCATCGCGAACGTAACAGTTCAGTTACGTTTTAGATTGCTCAAGAGAAGGCGGGTTCCTGCGTGGGCGGCGAATGATATCGCTAACCAACAATATTTATGAACCAATCAACAAATCATTATCTCGCTACTCCGTTACTTCTGGCCATTAGTGCCACCTGCCTTGAAATCGGCGCGCCGTTAGCATCGGCGCGGACCGCCTACGTCGTCACCGACCTGGGCGTCCTTCCCGGGAAAAACTCCAGCGTCCCCGCCGCAATCAATAATCACGGACAAATCACAGGCACCTCATCGCTTGGAAACTCTTTCGATAACGCGGCCTTTCGCTACGTCAACAAACCCAACGCGGAGCTTGAAAATCTTACTCATGGCAATCGCGGAGCCGGTCGTGGATTTGGCATCAACGATTTTGGCGTTGTCGTTGGTGACTGCACCCGCTCCATCCGCGACGATGATGTGCGCCGTGCGTCGCTTTTCAGTAACAACACTGTCACCGACCTGGGAATATTGCCTGCTGCAGGAAGCTACAGCCGGGCTACTGGCATTAACAACACAGGCTATGTCGCTGGCGTAGCCGCGCACGCCCTTGATAGCGAGAAAAGCCGCGCCTTTGTCTGGAGTAAATTGACCGGCATGCAGGACATCGGCACGCTCGGCGGCCCGTACGCACAGGCTCTAGCCATAAACGATCGCGGGGTTATCACTGGTGGCTCGACACTCGCAAACAGCGACGACCCCGATACGGCTCACGCGTTCATCTATCAACTGCCATCAAACCCCCGTCGGCCTGGGGTTATGCGCGATCTCGGCACACTCGGCGGCGAGTATAGCTATGGCACATCCATTAATGCAGCAAGCCACGTTGTTGGTTATTCGACTATTAATAGTGTCGACACCCGCATTCACGCCTTCCTTCATGATGGCTTTCGTATGCGCGATCTCGGTTCCCTTGTCGGACGAACACCCCATATCCCAGCTATCACCGACGATCAAAGCGTCGCCCTGGGTGTTAACGGACACGACATTGTTGTCGGTTATAGTTACCTTGCCAGTACACAACCGGGAAGGATTCAGGGGCAGCAAGTTGCCTTTATTTATAACCAGGGGGTTATGACCGATCTGAATAGTCTTCTCTCACCTGTTGCACAGAGAAGTTATCTTCTTTACTCAGCCACCGCGATCAACGACAACGGCCTGATCGCTGCCACCGCCTGGGTTCGCGCGCACGGTGTATTTCACGCTGTTCTCCTGACTCCGATCAGCACGAAATAAGGAATCGCGATTAAGCACTTTCCGTCGCCTGCTCGGGAAATCTCGGAGTTTAGATGCGACCCCGTATTGTCCACTGTGGTAGGGCGCGATCGCCGAGCGCGCCCTACAATGGAATTTGGATGTTACAAAACGAACTTCACCACAGAGATCGCAGAGGCTGTTTGGTGCTCTGATTAGGCGCTTTCTCTATTCAGGGTAGCGGTCAGATTCCAAGAGATAGTTGCGCGTCCACTCCAGCCGCAGAGAATGCGAGGATATGAGCGACAACCTCCTTTCCCGATTTCTGCGTTACGTCCGGGTCGATACTCAATCGGACGAGACCAGTAAGACATTTCCAAGTACGCCAGGTCAGTTGGTCTTGCTGAAAATGCTGAAGCAAGAGCTAAGTGAAATGGGAGCGGCGGACGTAGAAATGACAAAGCATGGTTACGTCATGGCCAGCATACCGGCCAACACACGCAAAGCTCGTGTGCCGACCGTGGCCTTTCTCGCCCATGTCGATACGGCGCCGGACTGTTCGGGCAAAGACGTCAAACCTATCGTTCATCGTAATTACAACGGCAGCGTCATTGAATTCCCGGATAAGCCTGGCCTGACTCTGGATCCAGCGACCTCGCCCGAGCTTCGGACAGCTATCGGCAAAGATATTGTGACTGCCAGCGGTACCACGTTACTCGGTTCCGACGACAAATCGGGTGTGGCCGTAGTCATGACTCTGGTCGAAAGGTTACTCCGGGAGACAAAGCGAAAGCACGGATTCATTCGAGTCTGCTTTACTCCCGATGAGGAGATCGGCCGGGGCGTAGATAAACTGGATCTGCGAATGCTCGGAGCGGATGTCGCCTACACCCTGGACGGCGGTGCGCCGGGCGAGATTTGCTGGGAAACATTTTCCGGCGATGCGGCTGAGGTCATCATCGATGGCATCACCACTCATACCATGGAGGCGCGGACCAAAGGCATGGTGAACGCCGCCTATCTCGCGGGCAAACTTCTCGCCGCGTTACCGCGCGAGCGCTTAGCGCCGGAAACAACTGAGGGGAGAGAAGGCTTCATCCACCCAATCCACGTCGAGGGCCGGACTGAGCGGGCGATCGTGAAATTCATCCTGCGCGACTTCGAGCTAAACGGGTTGACGGAGAAAGGCAAAATGTTGCAGGGCCTATGCCGCTTTCCAGCACAGTGGGATCCGAAGCTTGGAATTCACGTGACTTGAAGTCGCGG
>JADMIO010904324.1_pt1 | contig 96955 bp, 78 predicted proteins | sample 8958161 | NCBI WGS metagenome assembly JADMIO01 (sample SAMN16585339, study PRJNA669376) | soil metagenome | isolation source: Crop rotation soil | place: USA: Cullars Rotation, Alabama | collected 2011
GCCGCGACTTCAAGTCACGTGAATTCCAAGCTTCGGATCCCACTGTGCTGGAAAGAAATTGCCGCAGGAAGTCCTGGGACGATTTGATCTCGTCGAAAAGGCCGCTTTGCGCGCGCGCGATCTGACGCAGCAGTTGCTGACTTTCGCCAAAGGGGGCGCGCCGGTTCGCCAGACGGCTTCGCTCATCGAACTGATCCGCGAATCAACCGACTTCGCGCTGCGCGGCTCCAAGGTGCGCGCTGAATTCAATCTGGCCACCGATCTCGCGCCCGCGGACGTTGACGCGAGCCAGATTCATCAAGTTATCCATAATCTCGTTCTCAACGCCGTCCAGGCGATGCCCGAAGGCGGCCTGGTGCGTGTCGAAGCGCAAAATCACAAACTTGTTTCGCGTGCGGAAGCTCCCTTGCCGCCCGGTGATTACATTCGTATCTGCGTGCGCGACCAGGGACCTGGCATCTCACCCGATTTACTACCTAAGATTTTCGATCCCTACTTTACCACCAAGCACGGCGGCAGCGGCCTTGGGCTGGCGACCGCGTTCAGCATTATTAAACGGCACGACGGACACATTACCGCCGAATCCACGCTCGGCGACGGCGCTGTCTTCTATCTTTATTTGCCGGCCTCGAAAAATCCTGTGCCTGAACCGCGCAAAGAAGCGCCGGCGAACTACAAAGGCTCAGGCAAGGTTCTGGTGATGGATGATGAAGAACCTGTGCGCGCGCTTGCTTGCACAATGCTGCGTCATTTCGGCTATGAGCCCTTGCCCTGCAAAGACGGCGCCGAAGCAGTCATTCGTTATAACCAGGCGAAGCGCAAAGGCGAGCCGTTCACCGCGGTCATTATGGATCTCACGATTCCAGGCGGGATGGGCGGCCGTGAGGCGTTGCAACAAATTCGCGCTGGCGATCCGGCGGTGCGCGCGATCGTTTCCAGCGGTTACTCAAATGATCCGGTGATGGCAAAATATCGTGAGCACGGCTTCAAAGGCGTGGTGGAGAAGCCTTACACGATCGAGGAACTCGGCCGCGTCCTGCACGACGTCGTCAGCCAGCCGAACTGACCGCCTTGATTATTTCTTCCGGCGAAACAGCGCGATGCTGTTCCGCGCTCAAATAACCCGCATCCACGAGGGCCATCGTTCGGAGATTATCCTGGCCACTCAATGTCGGTGGCGCGCCTTTTTCCACGGCGATCAGCAAATCCGCCATGGTGCCAACAAACGCGTCGGGAAACCATGATTCGGTCCAGGTCGGCTTCTGAAACTCGGCGTCCCCTTTGCGCGCGTATTGCAGCGTTGAAGGCGTCGTATAAGGATTTTTGCACCAACCGATATCGCCGATCGCGACGCCGTCCGTGCCTTCAATGCGAAAGCGAATATAATTGTCCGCGGGGCAGCCTTCTTTGGCCGGTCCTGTCCAGACATCGTCGAGGCAGACGCAGCGCAGGCCATTTGCGTATTCCAAAATGTAGGCGCAGATGCCGTCGCGATGCGCAAATTGTGTGCGTGGGTCGGTGCGAAAGCTGCAGTAGATGCGCTGCGGATCGCCAAACCAATAGCGCATCGTGTCTAGATGATGAATAGACATGATGCGCAGTGTGACCCAACCGAGTTCCGCTTGCCATGGCATCCAATGCGGAATGGCGCGCATGTCAACCGAGGCGACGACCGGTTCGCCGAGAACTTTTTCATCAAGAAGCGCCTTGGCCGCGCGCACAGATTGATCAAAGCGCATGTTTTGGTTAACCGCCAGGGCGATTCCGGCGCGCTCGCACGCTTCGACGGCGCGGACTGCTTCACTGTAATTCATGGCCAGTGGCTTTTGCGCCAGAATGCCACGAACTGTTCGCCGTTCGCATGCCGCCAGGATCAAACCGAGTTGCGCGTTTGGCGGAACGGCAATGTCGAGAATTTCAATGGAAGGATCGTCGAGCAACTGCTCGTACGTTTCGTAAACCTTCGCAATGTTATGCCGGGCTGCGGTTTTGCGAGCGTTCTTGGAATTTCGCGAGGCGATCGCGACGGGATTGAAACCGGCCTTGCGATAGGCGACAAGGTGACAATCGCTGACGATGAATCCGCTGCCCAAAACGCCGATGCGCGCGTCGCGTCGGTTCGGCAACGGCGAATGAATGCGCAAATCCATGTTCCCTATTTTGCGATGCGATAAAAACGTTGCGATTTACCGTCCGCAAGGATCGGCGCCGAAACCACGTGCGCCGAATCAAATGGGCCTAACGTCGAAAGCGTCTGCCATGTTCCTTCGTTCAAACTATCACGAAATTCAATTCGATACGTCACGCCGATGCTGGCGTTAAATTGTAGAACAGGCGCGTCCACTGTCCATGCGACTTCGGCCATGAATCCATCGCTCGGATCGAACGGATCGCCGCCCGATTGAAATTCCGTAAGGTTGGTTGAGCCATCACCGTCAAAATCGAGCGCCGCATCGTTCGGATCGTACATGTCCAGCCCGTGAGCGACTTCCCAGATATCCGGAATGCCATCCGCATCGCGATCGGTCACGTCGCCGTTTGCAAACACAAGGGGCGAGGGCGCAGCAGCCGTCCAGTTTAAAGGATCGTTGCCGATGTCGGTCGCACGAATTCGGTGCAATGCCGACCCGCTTCCATCCGCAGGGATTGGCCATGGAATTTGATCCGCATACTTAACGCGATCAACCGTGACAAACGGAATGTATCCATTGGGCGCGGCTGCCAGCGGGCGTTCGAGAATGATTTCATCCCCATCATTGCCCAACTTTCCACGCAGCGGTCCCAATAAAGCGGCGCCGGAGGCCAGATGGTAACGCGTTTCGAATGCTGCGCGCGCGGCTGGATCGGCCGGATCGAAATGAACCAGCAACGTGGTCGAGTTCGGCGCGAATGAATATCCATCCGCAAAATTGAACTGCACGCCGCCATTGATCCGCCAGCCGGTCGCTAAGACGGCGGTAGTCCCCGAATTATAAAGCTCAACGTATTCGCCGGAGGTCGCGTCATCCGCCGGGTGATACATGATTTCGCTAACGACAATCGGGCCAACCATTGGCTCGCTATTGCGCGCGCCGAAAGTGGCCCCAGTTCTCAAATCAGATTGCACACCCGAAAAAGTTACCGTCGGGCCATAAGTCATACCCGCGATCGCCGGTCCATAATCCAGCCGCGCTTGTTCTCCGGTCAGCGTTCCATCGGACAGCGCACGCGCGAGAACAATGGTTCCGCCAAAAACTGGGTCCAATTGCGCTTCCACCGACAAAGGCGCAACCAAATACTTCCACGGTTCTATCATCGTGCCTGCAGGCAGTTTCACCTTTTGCGGCGCTAAAGCGTCGTTGCTCAGTGTCCATCCGCTCACATCAATCGACGCGCCCGTGAGATTCCGAAGTTCAACTTTGTTCTCCGCCGGAGCAATTTCGCTGATGATCACGCCCTCCAATGGCAGATAGTTGGCCGCGCCCGGGCTCGGAACGCCTGCAACCGGCGCGCCAATGCCGTCCGGCACGCGAGAGAAGTTTCCATTCTCGGGCGCCAAACCAAACGACACGGAATCAGCGATCGTCAACGAGCTGCTGTAGAGCCGGAGTGATTCGCCGAAGAGTGAAATGTTGAAATTGATTTCACCTGCTTCAAGCGAGTTGTCAGACGAACTCACCCATCGTCCAAATTGGTTCGGCGCGAGGTAACTCAGTTGCGGCAGGACAAATTTCTTTTGCCCCGCCAGATTCAATTCGTCGGTGAGAGTCATCCCGCCGATCGACACTGGTATCGAGTTCGAATTGTAAAGTTCGACCCATGCGGGCGCAGTTTCGGTCGCCGCATTCCATTCGTTCACGCGCACGGTTGTGCTCGAACCGACATTCGCGGGCAGCGTATTCGGCGAGCCTGGCGTTGGTCCGCCAAGAAGTGTCCAGATGGAACCGCTGCGCCCAATCGGCAAATCCGTCGCCTGGATTCCATATTCAACTTGATCGATCACCTGGCCCTGGGGATTGAACAAATAAATCGCGCCGCCTTCCGCCGAAAGCGAATGGCCGGTGTTCAAGATCGCCGGCCCGGATGTGATTGGCGTGGGCGGATGCGTTTTATCGAACCACACCACCCAGTATTCGCCGGTTCCAATCGTGGCGCCGTTTGGAAAGACCCACTGTCCTGGCGTCGCTTCATCCGCGCTCAAACTAAATCCATCCAACCGAATGGCAGGGCCCGAATTATAAAGTTCGATCCAATCTGCTGTGCCACCCATTGGATCAATCACGGCGCGAACATTGCGCGCCATCACTTCATTGATCACGAGTGATGAACTCGCATTCACTACGTAATTCGAGGCGCCCGGACTGACTGAGCCGCGGAATTTCGAAATCGTGGTCGATCCATCGGGCAAACGGCCTTCGCTTACGTTTTCGGCTTGCGCGGTGTAATTGACGGTGTTGAGCAGCGCGCCGTTCGCGTCATAGAGTCGAATCGTCCCGCCAGACGCGGGCAATTTGAACGCCAACTGATCCGGCCCTGTTTTCTCGGTTGCAAAAAGCTGCACGAATCCGCCCGGTGGAATAAACGTAAGCGTTGGGATTCGATAAATTGCATTTGAAACACTGAGCGTCATTCCCTGCAGGGCCGCCGGCGCAACACCCGTGTTGTGCAGTTCCAGCCAATCGTCACCGCCGCTGATCGGATTCGCCAGCCATTCATTGATCACGACACTGCTCGAAGGCTCCAAGGCGGCCGCGACATTCTCAGCGCCGGATGTTGGCGTTCCCAAAGTCCAAACGCCGTCGATTCGCGCGACTGAGTTGCCAGGCAACTGGCGGCCCAGCGTCACGGCGTCGAGCTGATTGGTGTTTGCGTCGAACAAAAAGATTGTGCCTCCCGCCAATCCGATTGGGTATCCAGTTTGCACATAATATCCACCAGCCGGAATCGTCGCCGCATCCGGAAAAACGTATCGTTTCGAATTGATCAAATCTCCGAGAACAAATTTCGCGAGACTTACTTCGGCGCTGCCGCTGTTATACAGTTCGATCCAGGCTGGCGAAGCGCCGTTCGCAGGCATCACTTCGTTGATGAAGATGTTGGCGGGCGTCGGATCTTCGTAAGCGCCCGGCGAACCGTAAATTGCTGTGCTTCTGCGCCATGCAGCAGGATTATTTGGATCGATTTCGCGATTCGCCAATTCGAGTGTGTATCCGCGTCCGTCCGCCTGCGTCGGCCAGCCTTTTTCGTCGTCGTAATCAACCGACGCGACGATGTTGCCAAACTTATCCTTCAATGTGATGCGTTCGCCGCCGTCCGAAAGGGCCGAATTCGAATAACGCCCGGCGACAACTACGCCAGGATAACGTTGCGCGAATGCCGCCGGATTCGCTGACGACGCAATAACAATGATTCCGCCTGCCGGGATAATGGTGACTTCCGGAAAGCGAAAATCGATTCCATCAAAACTCATTCCGCTCAGGTTGATGGGCGCAGCGCTGAAGTTTTTCAGCTCTATAAATTCGTACGCATCGCCGCCTGGCGGGTTGTAATTGATCTCCGTGAACCGGAGCGGCGCGCCGAATTGCGAGACCTCGAACGTCGCCTCAGTTAGCGCGCTCCACGCTGTATTTGTCAGCATGCGGGCCTTGATGACCGTCGTTGCGTCTAATGTGATCGGACCGCTGTACAACTGCGCCTTGTCGGAGACAGCGCCGCTGAATCGCACACGCGGGTCGGTTCCGTCAGTGGTGAAATAGATTTTCGCATCCGGTCCGGCCGCGGTCGTGGCCATGGTCAACTGAAATCCCGCCGCCACTCGTCCGCCAAATTGGTTGAACGTCGGCGCGCCCGGCGCTCCGGCCAAACCGTACGTCCTGAACAAATTCGTAACGGTCTTTCTTCGATTCGGGATCCAGGATGTCCCAATCGAACTGTCGAACCCTGAAATGATATTTGTGAGCTGGCTTTTCAGCGTGTTAAAGTTTTTCAGAATATTCGAATCGACCAGCGCGCCGCCGTTGTAAAAGTGTTTATTGACTCGATCGGCCCAAAACAATTTGAACTCCGGGCTGTTTCGCAACGCTTTGTAGAGGGTGGGGATCTCAGAGGTCTCGGCGAGTTGATTGGCGAACGTGTCGTACGACACCGGTTGCCCATAGGTTCCAAACGCAAACTCAGCATCCCACAAATAAAATCGCCAGATGCCATTCGTACTTCGCTCGCGGCCCGCGCGCCAATTGTTTCCCGGCCAGTCGCCGTTCGCCCCGTAAATATTCACCAGCAAATAATCCACGAAGTTCGTTAGATCGAGGCGGCGGGAAGCTTCGAGATAGTTCGCGGGGGTCGTCATCGAATTATTGCGGATGAACGTCATCATCGACGCGAAATTCTGATTGTCTCCGTCCAGCGGCTGTTGGCCCTGCTCAAGAACATCCCAATCGAGCGAACTGCCGTGCCATGCCTGGCAAAAGTGTTTTTCGATGCGTTCAACCAGGTTGTAATAACCCTTGTAAACGCCATTCAGATACATCGTGTGAAAAACGCCGTGGGAGCCGACCTGTCCGCAATCAATCATCATGCGGCGCATCAATTCGTCTTTCAGAAACGGATTCGTGTCGTCGTTGTGGCCGGCGCGCAACACAAGTTGATCGAACGAAGTCACCGGCGCATCGAACAACGGATATTCCAACTTCCCGCTGCCGTAATCGCCGCGGAAATAAAATCGATACGAATATTTGCTCGATGACGTATACCGCGGACGAATGTAATCGCTGCCTTGCACGCGAATGCCGCAGTCGATTTGAAACTGATCGTTGTTGGTCGCGTAAAAATATTCGACTGAGGTCGGACGTTCCCAGGCCAGGCCATGTTGCTCCGGGTTGTGATAATCTCCTGCATTAACCGCTCGCCACACTCCATCTGCGCCGAACGTTCCGCCGCCAATGCCGATAATTCCGGTCGGCCCCGTCAAATTGTTGGGCGCCGTGACAATCGATAAGGCCGGCAACGAGCGGCGCGATGCGGCAATATTATAAAGATAAGTTTGCGTCGCGGGCGCGGACGGAAGGTAATTCGCTTTGCCAACGCTTGCGCGCAATACCGTCGTCGAGCTGATTGCAATGGGTCCCGTATAAGGAAGACCATTCGTGCCGGACGGGTCGGCGCCATTTTTTGTGTAATAGATTTGCGCACCGGGTTGATCGGTGGTCAGGTAAACTTCAAAGGGCGCGTTGTAAAAACCACGCTCGCTGCTGAAATGCGGTTGCGGCATGATTCCCACGATCGAACTGGTCCCATTCACAGCGCCGGGCGAGGATGGTTTGAAATATTTCCATTGTCCGCTGGGATCAAGGCCGTAGGAATAATCGACGCGTTGTTCGGGAAAATCGACGCTGCTGATCAGTTCGCGCGGGCTGCTCGCATCGTAAAGGCCGAGAAATTCGCCGGTGCCCGAGAGTAAAAAATTCGTGTGCAACTTGCCAGTCGTTGGGCGGCGATCTTTGCCGGACGCATAGATAATCATTCGCGCGCCGGCGTTGATCGTGACGTTCGGGAAAATCCATTCGGCAGGATCGGATTTCGAATCAGTCAAACTCCAACCGTTCAAATTCACCGCGGTTGTCCCGAAGTTTTCCAATTCAATCCAATCAACTGCTTCGTTGTTTTCGTCGACGATCCCGGTTTCGTTGGAAGCGCTGATCTCGTTGATCCGAACTTTGGGAACGACGGCATTTGGATCAACGGTGCAGATCCATGCGGCGCCTGTGAACGCGTTTTCGTTGACTGATAAATCGCGAATGCCGCTGTTGTTCGCGAATGTGAAGAAAATCTGTCCGGTCAGACCCGGTGGGAATGTGAAGACGTACGGACCGGAAGCGAAGCCGCTGACTTCGGTTGCGGGAACACCGTTGGCTGTTAAGTCGGCGGCATCGATGCCCTGAACAGGTTCGGAAAAAGTGACTTCGGCTTGCGTCAGTGATCGCACAGTTGCGCCAGGTGCTGGCGCCAAGACAAGAGCGGTTGGCGGAGTGACTTCTGGGTTTACTGTTAAGGTCGCTTCGGTCGTTGTCTGCGAGCCGGTGGGGTTGGTGACGACGCAGCGGAATTTGGCTCCTGAATCCTGGAGTTCGGGCGCGACGAGGATTAGCGTGGCGCTTTTTTCGATTGGCAAGTCAGCTCCGTCGCGCTGCCATTGATATGTGAGCGGGGCTGTGCCAGTTGCGACCACCGTGAAACGCGCTTCCTGGCCTTCGTAAACCGTAATGTCTGCGGGTTGGGTTTGGATCGTCGGCTGGGCATGGGTTTGGAAAAGGCCCAGGAACAACAGCAATAGAGATGATGCGCGGACCGCGCCTTTGCGACACACTAAACTCAGGAACACGCTCTAACCGTAGCAGAAACAGCGCGTTGGAGCGAGAACGTTTTAAGCCGACGTACGCTTTGACCAGGGGGCCAGGGTTTCCAGCTCCCAAATCTTCTCAAGTTGTTGGCGTTCACGGACTAATGCGGATTTTGATCCATTGACAAGAACCTCGGCGGCGGTGCCGCGACTATTGTAATTGGAGGCCATCACGAAACCGTAAGCGCCGGCACTCAAAAGAGCCAAGTGGTCGCCTTCCCCGACTTTGGGGAGCGGTCGGTCCTTGGCGAAGAAGTCGCCGGATTCGCAGATTGGGCCCACGACATCGGAACTGATGGCGGCGCCGGATTTCTTTCGGAGGGGAATGATTTCGTGGAAGGAATCGTAGAAGGCCGGGCGGATGAGGTCGTTCATCGCGGCGTCGACGATCACGAAATTCTTTTTGCCAGTACGCTTCACGTATTCAACGCGCGTGACGAGGATGCCGGAGTTGCCAGAGATGAAACGGCCGGGCTCGATGAGAATTCGCAGGCCGAGCGGTTGCAGGAGCGGGACGAGCGTGGCGGCGTATTTCGCGGGCGTCAGGATGTCTTTGCCTTCCTTCTGCCACCAGCCGTTGGCGCCGCTGGCGAGAGCATCTTTGTAAACGATGCCCAGACCGCCGCCGATGCTGAAGAATTCGAAGTTGAAGCGTGCTGCGAGGTTCTTCACCAAGGGAACGACTTTGCGGACGGCTTGTTCGAATGGCGCCACTTGCGTGAGTTGCGAGCCAATGTGCATCTGCAAGCCACGGAGATGAAGGTTCTTCAGTTTGCTCGCGCGCGCGTAAACGCCTTCGACTTGTTCGAACGCGATGCCGAATTTGTTTTCGTAAGTGCCGGTGGTGATTTTCGCGTGGGTGCCAGCGTCGATGTTGGGATTGATGCGCACGGCGACCGGGGCCTTTTTCTTGAGGCGCGCGGCGACTTCGTTGATGCGAATCAATTCGGGCTCGCTCTCGACGTTGAAGGAATAAATGCCCTGGCGGAGGGCGAAGGCGATTTCGGCTTCGGTTTTGCCGACGCCGGCGAAGACGCATTGTTTCGGATCGCCGCCGGCGGCGATGACGCGGCGAAGTTCGCCTTCGCTGACGATATCGAAGCCGCTGCCGAGGTCGGCGAGAACGCGGAGGACAGCGAGGTTCGAATTGGATTTCATCGCGAAGCAGACGAGGTGATCGAGGGGGGCGAGAGCCTGGTCGAGCTTCTGGAAATGGTCGGTCAGCGTTTTTTGCGAGTAGATGTAGAGGGGCGTGCCGAATTTTTTCACGAGGGAAGCGACTGAAACTCCCTCGCAAAACAACTCGCTGCCGTCATACCGAAAATCATGCATGGCGCGTAGTTATGCGAGTGGCGATCAAACCTGTCACGCTGGAAGTGAACACAACGTTGGCGATGAAATGTCTCCCGAGCGGTGCGCCGAGGCTTGCCTCGTTGAGTTAAAGAGGATTCAGCAGAGCTTTGGCTGCCTGTTCCGCGACGCGGATTTGCGATGAAAAGCAGGCGACGAGGGCAATGAGAAGCAGGATTGAAAGAATGCAGCGTTTGATCTGCATATGAATCGATATCGGTATTCGCGAGAGGAGGGTTTAGCGGTCCGACAGATCGCAAGCCGCGATCCGGGATCAAACTCCTCTGGTTGACAGAAGCTTATTTGGATTCATGGCATAACCGTATTTGCGCTGAGTTCCTGTTTGCCATTGCATCGCAGCAGGTTCAACATGGGTTGGCAGTCCCCAAGCCGATAAAGTAGATTGAAACGAAAATCACTTTGCGGGGTCTATAGAGAGAACGGCTGATTATGAACGAGCTCGAACAGATACGGCTGGTCCTGACGAGGTTAATGCGGCGGCGACGTTGGGCGCATGGGTTGACGGGGCTTTGGAAGGGCGCGCTGGTCGGGGCGATTTTGCTGTTGGTGGGGCTTGGTGTGTACAAGGTGGCGCCGATTCCAGAGCGCGTATTGGCTGTGGTGGGGGTTTGCGCGGTGGCGGTGGCGGTGATCGGGTTTGTGGCGGGTTGGATGCGGCCGGTGACTTTAATGGATACGGCGCGGTTTGTGGATGGAAAGAAGAAATTCCAGGAACGGCTGAGCACGGCTTTGGAGGTTGGGGAAAGCAAAATGGATGAGGCCTGGCAGCGGCTGGTAATCACGGATGCGGCAGCGCGTTTGAAGGATGTTGAGGGAAAGCAGTTGTTGCCGATTTCTTTGACGCGGGCGAGCCGTTGGGCTGTGGCGGTGTTGGTTTTGACGGCGACGCTGGGTTTTGTGCCGGAATATCGGACTAAAGATTTCAAGCAGAAGAAAAAGGATTCGGAAGTCATCAAGGACGCCGGGAAGAATATGGTGGAGTTGACGCGGCGTCGTTTGGAAGAGCGTCCACCGAGCATGGAGCCAGCGCGCAAGGCGTTGGAGGATGTAAATCAGCTTGGGGACCATTTTGCGAAAGCTTCGCTCACGCGGGCGGAAGCGATGAAGGAGCTGGCCAGCAAGACGCAGCAGTTGAAGGACGAAACGAAGGAGATGCGGCAGAGCCCGGCCTTCAAAGCGATGGAGAAGGCGGCGAAATCTTCGGCCAAGGGTGGATCAACGAGTTCGCCGGAACTGCAAAAGCAAATCGATCAGTTGCAGCAGCAGATGGCGAATGGGTCGGCGAGCCAGGACGCAATGGATAAGATGAAACGCGATCTGGATAAAGCGCAGGATGCAGCGGCGGATTTGAAAAACAAGACGGGCCAGGCGCGCAAGGAAGCTGAAGAAAAACTGCAGCAGCAGTTGGCGGATTTGGCGAAGGAAGCGAAGGAGGGCGGTTTGTCGTTGCCGCAATTGGACGAGGCTATCGCGGCGCTGGCGGCGGCCAAGCCGGATGAAGTGGTGAAGGATTTGCAGATGGCCGAAGTGGAGTTGGATAAATTGCGCGACATGGCCAAGACGCTGGAGAAGTTGCAAATGCAGATGGACAAACTTGGCAAGGACCTGGCGGAGCAGTTGAAGAATGGGCAGGTGGAAGCGGCGCAGTCGACGTTACGGAAAATGTCGGAGAATTTGCAGTCGGCGAAGTTGACGCCCGAGCAGATGAAGAAGCTTTTGGATGAGGTTCAGAAAGCGCAGAAGCCCGGACAGGAATATGGGAAGGCGGGCGATCTTTTGAAGCAGGCGGCGAAGCAGATGTCCGAAGGGCAGAAGGCTGAAGCTGGCGAATCGTTGAAGGAAGCGGCGAATGAATTGAACAAGATGATGGCGGAAATGGGGGATGCGCAAAGTGTGTTGCAGTCGCTGGAGGCTTTGCAGCAGGCACAGATGTGCATTGGCAACGGGCAAACCTGGGCGAATGCGCCACGGCCCAGTCGCGGAAAGGATGGCAAGCAAGGGGAGCAGAGTCAGGGCGGCGGTTTTGGGACATGGCACGATGAGGATTCGTGGATGTATCCGGAGTTTAAGGATAAGTGGGAAAACGGCGCGGATAATCGCGGCGAAATGGACGCGCGCAGCTCCCAGAAGGATGGGTCGTTGCCCGACAATTTAGTGGCGACAAAAGTCAAAGGGCAAATGACTCCGGGCGGGCCGATGCCGAGCATCACAATGAAGGGTGTGAGCATCAAAGGGCAGAGCAAGGTTGATTATAAGGAAATGGTCGGCTCCGCGCAGAGCGATGCGCAAGGAGCATTAAGCCAGGATCAGGTGCCGCGGGCTTACAAAGGCGCGGTCAAAGATTATTTCGATGATCTCAAGGAATGAAAAATTGAAAGGCGCAGAATCGTCCGCGCTTTAAAAGCGGGACACGTCACCGCAGTCCAAATTAAAAACTCCTCATGAATCCGGAAGAGCAAATACAAACGTTCACGCAGGTTTGGGCGAACCTTAAAACGGAAATCGGCAAAGTCATTGTCGGGCACGACGCGATCGTGGACGGCACATTGATCGCGGTTTTTGCAGGCGGGCACATTTTGTTGGAAGGCGTGCCGGGGCTTGGAAAGACTTTGCTCGTGCGGACGTTGAGCGAAGCGTTGGATCTGCCCTTTAACCGGATTCAATTCACACCTGATCTCATGCCTGCGGATATTTTGGGCACGAACATGGTGATTGAAACGGACTCTGGCAAACGGGAGTTTCAGTTTCAGCACGGGCCGATCTTTTCGAATTTGATTCTCGCGGATGAAATTAATCGCGCCACGCCGAAGACACAGTCCGCGATGCTTGAAGCGATGCAGGAGCGCAGCGTCACGGCGGGCGGACAGATTCGCAAGCTCAGCGAGCCGTTTTTCGTGATGGCGACGCAGAATCCGATTGATCAGGAAGGAACGTATCCGCTGCCCGAGGCGCAACTGGATCGCTTCTTCTTTAAGTTGCTTGTGACATATCCGTCCGCGGATCATTTGCATGAAGTTCTCACGCGCACGACCGAAGGAAAGAAAGCGCAGGTGAATAAAGTTTTGAGCGGGGCGCAATTGATCGAGTTGCAAAATCTCGTCAGGCAAGTGCCTGTGGCTTCGCATGTGAAGGATTATGCGGTGCGACTGATTCTCGCGACGCATCCGAAAACGGACACAGCGCTGTCGATCACCAATCAATATTTGCGTTTCGGAAGCAGTCCGCGCGGGGCGCAAACGTTGTTGCTCGCCGGTAAAGTACGCGCGCTGACGGCCGGGCGATTTAATGTGAGCTACGAAGATCTTGAAGCCGTCGCTCAACCGACTTTGCGGCACCGCCTCATCTTGAACTTCGAAGCCGAGGCCGAGGGCATCACCACGGACATGGTGCTCGACCAGATTCTCAAGGAAGTCTCGAAGGAAACGACGGTCGCCGCTTAACGCAAACGCATGTCGCTTCTCAGCGCTGACTTGTTGCGCAGGCTGGAGCAGTTCCAATTGCTCGCGCGGCGCCGGGCGAAAAGCGCCGCCAAAGGCGAACGCCGCAGCCGCGCCCGCGGTCAATCGGTTGAGTTCGCCGATCACCGCAATTACGTGGCGGGCGATGATTTTCGTTACATCGACTGGAATCTTTTCGGGCGGCTCGATCGACTTTTTCTCAAGCTTTACGAAGAGGAACGGGAATTGCCGGTGCGGGTTTTTTTGGACGCGAGCGAATCGATGAATTTTGGGTCGCCGCGAAAAATTGATTTCGCGAAGCAAATTGCCGCGGCGATTGGATATGTGGCGTTGTGTGGATTTGATCGCGTCTCGGTCAATGTGTTTCCCGATGCGCCAGAACAAGCGATGGTTCGCGGGGCGTTGCGAACTGTGCGCGGGCGAAAATCTTCGCTGACGTTTTTTCAGAACCTGAACCAGGTGCAGCCGAAGGGGTCGGCGGATTTCAATCACTCGCTGCGGCGCGGAGCTTTGGAGGCTCGGCAAGCTGGGGTTGCTGTCGTACTGAGCGATTTTCTTGATCCAGCGGGATATGAAAGCGGACTGAGCGCTCTCGTCGCGCGCGGTTTTCATGTCAACGCGGTCCAAATTCTGGCGCCCGAGGAAATGAATCCGGACACATATGGCGATTTGAAGCTGATTGATTCGGAAAGCGGCTTGGTTCAGGAAGTCACGTTCGGGAAATATCGGCTCGCGCAGTATCAACAGACAGTCCGCAACTACTGCCAGCGACTGAAGGAATATTGCCAGGCCCGCGGCGTTTCATTTTTTACGACAACGTCGGATGCGTCGCTGGACAAGCTGCTGTTGAAGCAACTGCGTGAAGCGGAGGTTTGGCAATGAACTTTCTGGCGCCCGCGGCGTTTTGGTTTCTTGCGTCGATTCCGGTCCTCATCGTTTTCTATTTGCTTAAACGCAAACGGGTCGCGCGGATCGTTCCGAGCACGCTGCTTTGGCAGAAGTTTTTGGCGGAATCGCAGGCGAGCGCGCCTTTCCAGCGGTTGCGGCATAATTGGCTGTTGATTCTGCAAATCATTTTGCTGTTGCTGGCGATTCTGGCGCTGGCGCGGCCATATTTCTCCAGCAAAGTCACCGGCGGACGGATTCTTGTGGCGATTCTCGATGCTTCAGCGTCGATGCAAAGCACGGATGAAAATCCTTCGCGCTTTGAAAAAGCCCGCAAAGAAGCGCTGCGGCTTGTTGATTCGTTGCACGAGAATGATCAGATGGTCGTTCTGCAAGCGAGCGCGAACACCGAAGTTCGCCAATCGCCTACTTCAGAGAAATCATCGCTGCGGCGCGCCATTGAATCCGCCCAGGTCACGGATTCGCCGACACATCTGAGCGAGGCGCTCAAACTGGCGCAAACGTTGATTCAAAATAATGTCAAAGCTGAGGTTCATTTATTCAGCGATGGAGCGAGCCCGAATCTGAATGAATTCGAGAATAAAGGGCTGCCGCTGGTTTATCATCAATGTGGAGTTCGCGGCGCCAATCTGGGCATCGTGAATCTTGAAGTGCGGCAGCATCCCGAAAATCCGATGCAGCGCGCGGTTTTTACGACCGTCGCAAACACTACCAGCAACCAAATGGAAACGGAGGTTGAATTGCGCTTCGGAGATACTTTGCTGGAAACGAAGCAACTTAATCTGACGCCAAAACAATCGGCGCCAATTGTTTTTGTGGCCAACCAGGAAGTCGACGGAATTTTCACGGTGAAGCTTACTGCCAAGGACGATCTTGCAACCGATAATCAAGCTTCCGTTGTCAGCCTCCTCCCCCGCCCTGTTAAAATTTTGCTCGTAACTGCCGGAAATAAATTTCTGGAGAAAGCGCTCAAAGCTTCGCCAAATGTTCAGCTCGGTGTGGTCGCCAAATTAACGGATACGGCGAAGGATTTTGATTTTGTTGTCCTTGATAACGTAACTCCGACGACGTGGCCGGAGGTGAATGTGATGACGTTCAATGTCACAGGCACAAACTGGTTTACGTCTGTTAACAGAATCGAGACGCCTGCGCTGGTGGATTGGAAGTCGGCGCATCCGCTTTTGCGCTTTGTGAACTTCGACAATGTTCAGGTCGGTGATGCGCTTTCGGTGCAAATACCGACCTGGGGCGTGCCGATTCTTGAATCGCCCCAGACGCCATTGATCGTCGCTGGTGAAATAGGGCGTCAGCGCATCGTTTGGATTGGCTTCGACAGCTTGCAAAGCACGTGGCCGCTGCGCATTTCGTTTCCGATTTTTATCGCCAATGCGGTGGATTGGTTGAATCCGGCGAGTGTCCAGGCGTCGCAGATGAATATTAAAGCGGGGACGCCGTTTCGGCTTGGTTTGACTGAAGAATTGCCAACGGTCGACATCACGATGCCGGACGGGACGACGCGTTCGCGCGCTGTCGATAAGACGCGGCGTGAACTTGTGTTCGGTGAGACGACCAAGCAGGGCGTTTATTCGGTGAAGGCTGGGACGAATCAATTTCGTTTTGCCGTCAATCTGCTGGACGCGGCGGAATCGGAAACGGCGCCGCGGAGCGAAGTGCAGTTTGGGGAATTCGCGCGGGCTTCAGCGGCGGCGCTGCGACAGGCGAGTTTGGAATTCTGGCGGTGGATCGCGCTAGCAGGGCTGCTCGTTTGTTTGTTTGAGTGGTGGTGGTATCACAAACGGACCGCATGACGATAAAGAATCATTTTACGTATGTAGTTCCGCCTTTAGGCGGCGAAGCGCGCCTGAACCGCCTAAAGGCGGAACTACATACCGTTGCGTTCAGTCTGTTGTTTTTGCTTTTGGTGGGCTGCGCTGATTCTCAACGCACTGTTGTCGTCTATACATCGCAAGATCAGATCTACGCTGAACCGCTTCTGGCGGAGTTTACACGGGAGACTGGGATCAAGGTTTTGCCGCTTTTTGATTCTGAATCGGTCAAAACGGCGGGGCTTGCGCAACGGCTTATTGCGGAGAAGGACAATCCGAAGGCGGACATTTTTTGGAGCAACGAAGAAATGATCGCGCGCCAGCTTGTTGATCGTGGCGTGCTGGATTCAAACACCTGGGCGTGCGTTGGCAGTCGTTCGCGACGAATTGTCATTAACACGAACAAAGTTTCGCTCGCCGATGCGCCGCGCAGCGTTCACGAGCTCGCTGATCCGAAATGGAAAGGAAAAGTGGCCGTTGCGTATCCGGTTTATGGAACGACCGCGGCTCATTTCGCTCGCCTGCGCGAAGCGTGGGGCGATGAGAAGTGGAAACAATGGTGTCAAGCCTTCGTCGATAATCGCCCATTTGTTGTCGATGGAAATTCCGTCGTCGTAAAACTGGTCGGCGCCGGCGAAGCGTGGATCGGCCTGACTGATTCAGACGATGTCGCTGCAGGCCTGCGCAACAATTTGCCCATTTCTGCCGCGCCTATTCCCGATGCGCATCGAGATGAATTTCTGCAAATTCCAAATTCGGTCGCGCTTGTTCGCGGCGCGCCGCATACCGAAGCGGCCCAAAAATTTTTCGAGTTCGTCCAATCGGAACCGACGCTCGCGGCGCTGGTCAAAGCAAGCGCGCTTGAAAGCGTTCGGGGCGGAAGCTCGATCAGCATCAGCCGTCCGCTCGACGAAACGCGCGCCATTGTCGCCAGTATTTTCAAACGCGAATGAACTGGCCCCTTTTTAAGCACAGCATTCTGCTCGCTTACGGCGTCGCCAAAATGGCGCTGACGCTCGGGGCGTTGTGCGCGATTTGGGCCCAGACGCTGAGTCGGCGCGGCAATTTCATCGTAACGGCGCTGGCGGCCGTCACGCTCGCGTTGCCGCCGTTTCTGGTCGCAAACACGTGGATGCATTACTTCGGCATGACGGGCATCTGGCGCAAATGGATCGATTTTGACCTTTATTCATGGGGCGGCGCGATCCTGCTGATGGTTTTGCTGCTCTGGCCTGTGACGTATTTCCTCGTGCGCGCCACGTTGAGCCGGCTTGAAACGGAACGCCTCGAAGCGGATTCTCTTCTCAAAGGCTGGCGGCTGATTCGCTGGGTTCTATTCCCGCATTTGCGCGCCACGCTCGCGGTTGCCAGCTTGCTGAGTTTTGTTCTCGCGCTGAATCATTTTACCATCCCTGCCCTGCTCCAAACCAAAGTTTACAGCGCCGATGTGTGGGTCCAGTTCAACAGCAACTTTAATTATGCGGAAGCGATCAAAATCGGCTGGCCGCTCCTGGTCGCGCCGGCATTGATGCTTTTTGGAATTCCTAAAGACCTTGAATTGTGGAGCGCGCGCAGACCGATCAATGCCGAACGGTTTGCCGAAGCGCTCGGCCCCGGCTGGCGCGGAATCATTGGCGTCGTCTCCATCGGCCTTCTGCTCGCTTCGATCGGTTTTCCGGTCGCTCATTTGGTTTCCAGCTCGAACGCCTGGAAACAGCTCGGGCCCGCTTTTGCCGCCGGACACCCAGCTTTCCGCGCGTCACTCATCACTTCCCTGGGCGGCGCCACGGCGGCGATCGCGATTGCGCTCCTTCTCGCCAAACGCAGATTCACACTTGTTGCGTGGTTGCCTTTCTTAATTCCTGGCGTGGTGTTGGGCATTCTCATCATCCGCATTTTTAATCAACCTGCGCTCAACTTCCTGTATCCGAGCGTAGGCGTCGTCGTAGCCGCGCTTGCGATTCGTTATTTGGCGCTCCCGCTTCAAGCGTTGATTCAAAGCCGCCGCAGCATTGATCCAGATATCCTTGCCGCGGCCCGCGCCGATGGAGCCGGCGCCACGCGTGCTTTCTGGAAAATGGAATTGCCGTTGCTGGCCGGGCCGATTTTCTTCGCTTGGTATGTTGCCTATCTCTTTTGTCTGTGGGACGCGGAAACACTCGTGATGATTGTGCCCGCGGGCGGCGAAACGCTTTCGTTGCGCGCCTTCAATTTCCTTCATTACGGCCACACCGACCAGGTCAACGCCATTTGCCTTTGGCTCATCGTCCTCGCGATCGCTCCGCTCGCCGTCCGGCAGCTTGTGATCCTCTGCAAAAATCGAATTAAGCCGGTTCTCGCTGTTTCTGCTGCTGTCGCGCTCGCAGGCTGCTCCAAGATGCCCGAAGGGGCTGTCGAGATTCAAAGTCAGCTTTTCAGTCACGTTGAAGTTCTTGGTAAACGAGGCAATGGCGCAGGCGAATTCAACAAACCACGCTCGGTCGCAGTTGATGCACAGGATAATCTGTACGTCGTGGACATGACTGGGCGCGTGCAGAAGTTTTCGCCAACTGGTCAGTATCTGCTGAGTTGGCAAATGCCACAGACCGACAAAGGCAAGCCGAAGGGAATGGTTCGCGACACGGATGGATCAATCATCGTTGTCGAACCACATTACAATCGGCTCAATTATCATCGCACCGATGGGACGCTGGCTTATCAATGGGGCAAACAAGGGACCAACGCAGGGGAACTCGCTTTTCCGCGTTCGGTTGCGGTCAATTCTGCGGGCGAAGTTTACGTCAGCGAATACGGCCTCGCTGAGCGCGTGCAACGTTTCTCGGCGCGCGGCACAAATCTTCTCACCGTGATCGGTTCCGGCGGGGAAGGCCCCGGACAGTTCCGCCGCGCCGAGGGTATCGGAATCGATTCGGACGACCGATTGTTCGTCGCCGATTCCTGCAATCATCGCGTCGAAATTTTTTCACGGGACGGGAAATTCATTCGCGAGCATGGCAAGGCGGGCGCGGGCGTTGGAGAAATGAGTTATCCGTACGACGTTCGCGTGGATCGGGCCGGGTATGAATTTGTCTGCGAATTCGGCAACAGCCGCGTGCAAATTTTCGATCACGACGGAAAAGTTGTCGAAGCGCTCGGCGGCATCGGCGGCGAACCCGGCCGGATGAACAATCCGTGGGCTATTTGCCTGGATTCCAAAGGCAACCTTTACGTCGCTGACTCTGGAAATCATCGCGTGGAAAAATTTACACGACGCAAACCAATAGCCGGCACGGACCGCCTGAAGGCGGAACTACCTACTAATGAGCATGCCAGAGGAGGGGGCGCGTGAGGATTCAATTCACTCATCCCTACTGGCTGCTGATTCTGCCGTTTGCGGTCGCGTGGATTCTTTGGTTGTTTTGGAAATCCGATATCCACATCGCGCAGTGGCGTCGCTGGACGGCGCTTGTGGTCCGACTCGTCGTCACGCTGATGATCATCTTCGCGATTGCGGGTTTGCAATGGCTCAAGCCGCTGGAAGGGATGAACGTTTTCTACGCGATCGATCGCTCCGACAGCGTGCCGTCCACGCAGCAGGAAACCGCGCGCGAATACGTCAATCAAAGTTTCAAGTTTCACAAAACCGGCGACAAAGCGGGCGTGCTTGTTTTCGGTTCCGACGCGGCGCTCGAAACCAGCGCCAATGCTGTCGTGGATATTCAAAAAATCCAGGCCGTGATCGGCACCGAACGCACGGACCTTGCCGCAGCCATTCGATTGGGCGCGGCCGCCTTTCCGGAAACCGGTCAGCGCCGCATGGTCATCATTTCCGACGGTAACGAGAACATCGGAGACGCGATGACCGCTGTCCTCTCCGCCAAACCGCTCGGGGTTACTTTTGATGTGATTCCCGTGGGCGGCATGCGAGGGAACGATGCTTCGATTCAAAAACTGAGCCTTCCGAACAACCTCAAAAAAGGCCAGACGTTCGAAGTCAAAATTTTTGCGCAAGCTGACAAGCCGCAGACGGCTACGGTTCGCTTGTTTCGCAACGACCAGTATCTGGATGCCCAGCGCGTTCAGCTTGAAGCGGGCAAAAATCTTTTTTCGTTTCCGCAGACGCTCGATCAACCCGGGTTTTACAGTTACGACATCCAGCTTGAGGCCGTCGGCGATGAACTCCCGCAGAATAATCGCGCGGTCAATTTTACTTACGTGCGAGGGGATCCAACCATTCTTCTGGTTTCAAACGATCCCACTGCCGACGCTCCGCTTGCCGCCGCGCTGAAGCAATCGCGGCTCGAAGTCAAAGTCATCAACGAACGGCAATTCCCTTCCACGCTCGCCGAGTTGCAGACCTATGACGCGATATTTCTAAGCAATATTGCGGCCGGGGACCTTGGAAACGATCTAATGCGTCTGCTCGAAAGCGCTGTTCGCGATTTTGGTGTCGGCCTCGTTTGCATTGGTGGCGATCAATCGTTCGCGGCAGGCGGTTATCGCGACACGCCGCTCGACGCCATGCTCCCCGTCAACATGGAGCTCAGCAGCAAAAAAGTTTTGCCCAGTGGCGCCCTCGTGCTCGTCGTGCATGCGACTGAATTCCCGAACGGCAATCAATGGGCGCGTGACATTGCCTTTGCCGCGCTCAAAGCGCTCGGTCCGCAGGATGAAATGGGCATCGTGCTTTGGGATGGGACCGATCGCTGGCTGTTCCCGCTGCAAAAAGTCGGCAATGGCAAAGATCTGGGACGCCTTATCGCGGGAATGACGCCGGGCGATATGGGGAGTTTCATTCACGTCATGGACATGGCGCACGACTCACTCAAAAAATCGAACGCGAGCCTCAAGCACATGGTCGTGTTTAGCGACGGCGATCCGACCGCGCCCAGCAAGCAGGAAGTCGCCGACATCGTGAGAGATAAAATCACGATCAGCACTGTGATGATCGGCGGACACGTCGCGCCCGACACGATGGAGTTCATCGCCAATGACGGCCGCGGCCGTTTTTATGATGTGCGTTCTCCCGCAGCGCTGCCGCAAATTTTCATCAAGGAAGCTGCGGTTATTTTGAAATCGGCGATTTTTGAAGAGCCGTTCAAACCGCAACAGGTGGGCGGGAGCGAAGTTCTGCGGGGCATCGGCGCCGCTGAATTGCCGACATTGCTTGGTTACGTGGCAACCACGCCGAAAGCGCGCGCGGAAACGCCGCTCGTTTCGGAAAAAGGCGATCCGATTCTGGCGCATTGGCAATACGGGCTCGGCCGCGCAGTTGCGTTCACGTCAGACGCACGCGCGAAGTGGGGGCAACGCTGGATGAATTGGCAAAAGTATCGGCAATTCTGGTCCCAGGCCGCGCAATGGAGTTTGCGCAAAGTCGATGCGGCCGATTTCAACACCGATGTCACCGTTGACAAAGGCGAAGGCCAGATCAGCGTCGAAGCGCTCGACAATAATGGCAACTTCCGGAATTTTCTCACACTCGAAGCCGTCGTCGTCAGCCCGAAAGGCGAGCGCCAGACCGTCCAACTTCAGCAAACCGGGCCCGGCCATTACGACACGAAATTTCCGACCAAGGAAGTCGGCGCCTACCTCATTAACTTGCTCGATAAAAAAGACGGGAATCTCCAGGCCTCGCAAGTTCTGGGCGCGAGCGTTAATTACTCGCCCGAATTCAACGCGGTCGAACCGAACCTTAATCTTCTGCAGCGCATTGCAGAAGCCGGCGGCGGTCGCCTGCTTGATCTCGCGAATCCGGCGATGAATCCGTACGAAATTGGCCGCAAAAAAACTTATCAACCGCGCGACCTCTGGGAATGGCTGCTTAAATTCGCGATCATCCTTTTTCTCGCCGATGTTGCTATCCGCCGCATTCAGATTGATCGTGCTGAATGGATGAAGGCGACTGAAAATCTCCGGCGCCTAATTTTCTTCTGGAAAGGCGTGCCTCGCCCGGTCGAAGCCGATGAATCGCTCGGCGCATTGCTCGCGCGCCGCGACGAAGTCCGCGCCCGCACCGCTCCGAAAGTGGAACCGAATCCGGATCTATTCCGTCCCGCCACAGAAGTCGCCGAAGTGACTTCAACCGCTCAAAAACCTTCTGGTTCTGCGCCCGCTGCGCCGAAGCCGGAAGAAGCCAAGAAACCGGAGCAGCCCCAGGCCAGCTCGAGCGCCGCGAGGTTGCTCGAAGCTAAACGCCGCGCGCTTAAGAAGTAGTTTCGCGTTAACGCTTGGGCGCGATCTCTCGCTGTTCGAACGCCGGCAGCATTAACTTCCACCGAATCGCGATTAAACGCAGCGCGAGAATTCCGGTGATGGTTCCAACTACATTCCATCGATAATGCGGGAACGACGCTTCCAATAATACAAACGCGCTCGCGCCGATGATTGCGGCGGTTGCGTAAAGATAAATTCCGGCGCGGAAAACCAATGGAATTTCACCGGTCAAAACGTCTCGAATAATTCCTCCGGCCACTCCGGTGATAACGCCGATCGCTACCACAGCGCCCTTGGCCAGGTGAAAATCAATTGCTTTGCGCGCGCCAGCAATCGTGAAGAACGCCAGAGCAAAGGCATCGGCGACGAGCAGAACTTTTACCGGCGGTTCGAAGTAGCGGACGACGAAAAATGTCACCAATCCGGTCAGAGAGGCGTTCACCAGCGCATCGGGATTGCGTATCCAGAACACAGGCACGTCTCCAATGATCACATCGCGCAACGTCCCGCCGCCAAACGCTGTGACGAGCGCAAGCACGATGACTCCAAACAAATCGACCTGTTTGCCGCGTCCAGCAAGCGCGCCACTCACGGCTGAAACCGCGATGCCGAAATGTTCGAGCCAATACTGCATTAGAGCCCGAGTTCCTTTTTCACTTCGCCGAACGCCGCCACCGCGAACTCCAGATCTTTTCGCGAATGCGCGGCAGAAATTTGCGTGCGAATTCGCGCCTTCCCTTGCGGCACCACCGGATACGAAAATGCAATCACGTAAACCCCGCGGACCAGCATGGCTTCCGCCACGCGCGTCGCCACGACGGCGTCGCCCAACATGATTGGCACGATTGGATGTGTCCCAGGCAAGATCGTGAATCCCGAACCTGCCATTGCTTCGCGGAAAAACTTTGTATTTGCCTCCAATTTGTCGCGCAGCTCGGTATCTCGCGAAAGAAGTTCCAATGTTTTTAACGACGCGCCCACTATCGAAGGCGCGAGTGAATTTGAAAACAGATATGGCCGCGAACGTTGGCGCAAAAGTTCAATGATCTCCTTTCGCCCGCTGGTATAGCCGCCGCTCGCACCCCCGAGCGCCTTCCCTAAGGTGCCCGTAATGACATCCACGCGGCCCATCACCTCGCAATGTTCGTGCGTTCCCCGGCCCCGCTTGCCCACAAATCCCACCGCATGCGAATCATCGACCATCACCAGGGCGCCATATTTGTCGGCCAAATCACAAATGCCGCGCAAGTTCGCGATGTAACCGTCCATTGAGAAAACGCCGTCCGTGGCGATCATTCGGAAACGCGCATTCGATGCCTCCTTCAGTTTCGCTTCCAAATCAGACATGTCGTTGTTGCGATAGCGAAAGCGGGCGGCTTTACACAAACGAACACCGTCGATGATGCTGGCATGATTCAGTTCGTCTGAAATGATCGCATCCTCCGCGCCCAACAGCGTCTCGAATAAACCGCCATTCGCGTCAAAGCATGAGCCGTAAAGAATCGTGTCTTCAGCGCCTAAAAACTCGCTGATGCGCGCCTCAAGCTCTTTGTGAATGCTCTGCGTGCCGCAAATAAATCGCACCGAGGACAAACCGAATCCCCATTTCTCCAATGCCTCGCGGGCCGCAGCCACAATTTCCGGGTGATCCGAAAGCCCGAGATAATTATTCGCGCATAGATTCAAAACTTCCTCACCAGCGCCAACGCGAATGCGCGGATTCTGCGGCGTGGTGATCACGCGCTCGTTTTTGTAAAGTCCCGCGCGGCGAATCTCCTCCAATTGCGCGCCGATATGCTCCTGCATCGTGAACATCAATCCCTCCAATTCAAAATCACTTTGCCCGATTGCCCTGACATCGCCGTTGCGAATCCTTTTTCGAATTCCGTGTAATGGAATCGATGCGTGATTACTGGCTTGATATCGAGCCCGCTCTGCAACATCACCGTCATCTTGTACCACGTCTCGTACATTTCGCGCCCGTAAATTCCCTTGATCGTCAGCATGTTGAACACAACTTTGTTCCAATCGATCGGCATTTCGCCCGAGGGAATTCCCAGCATCGCGATTTTTCCGCCGTGGCACATGTTGTCGATCATGTCGCGGAATGCCGCCGGATTTCCGGACATCTCGAGGCCCACATCGAATCCCTCCGACATCTCCAATTCCTTTTGCACATCACGCAAACTTTGTTTGGTAATATTGACTGCCCTGGTCACGCCCAACTTTCGCGCCAGATCCAGCCGATACTCATTTACGTCTGTGATGACCACGAACCGCGCGCCTGCATGCTTCACCACTGCCGCGGCCATAATCCCAATCGGCCCCGCCCCTGTGATCAACACGTCTTCACCTAAAAGATCGAACGAGAGCGCGGTGTGGACCGCGTTGCCGAACGGATCGAAGATTGAAGCCACATCCAGATCGACGTCCTTGCGTTGATGCCAGACATTCGTCATCGGCACCGAAATGAATTCCGCAAAGGCGCCTGGTCGATTCACGCCGATTCCCTTTGTGTCCTTGCAGAGATGCCGCCGCCCCGCCAAACAATTCCGGCAGCGACCGCAAACAACGTGCCCTTCGGCGCTCACAATGTCCCCGCGATGAAAATCGACCACGTTCGACCCCACCTCGACGATTTCGCCGACGAACTCGTGCCCCACCACCATCGGCACAGGAATCGTCTTTTGCGCCCAGACGTCCCATTTATAAATATGCAAATCCGTTCCGCAAATCCCGGCCCGATCCACGCGAATCAACACATCGTTGATTCCAATCTTTGGCACATCGACTTCCGCGAGCGTCAAACCAACCTTGGGTTCGCTCTTCACCAACGCTTTCATTTTCGTTTTGGTCATTGATTTCCTTCCAAAGGATATCCACTATACCGAACAGATGTCCGATATAGTAAACATCCACAAATCCGATATGCAAGACGTTTATCCATTATATCGAACATGAAAAGATCGAAGCAAAAACCCGCCACCGAACCCGAATCCATTAACCGCCATTTGGGCGACCGGGTCAAACGCCTCCGCTCGGAACGCAGTTGGTCCCTGGAAGCGCTCGCCAACGCCAGCGGTGTCAGCCGTTCAATGCTCAGCCAAATCGAACGCGAACAGGCGAATCCTACGCTCGCAGTCACCCTGAGGATCGCGCGCGCCTTCTCCCTCACGCTCGGCGAGCTCCTCGAAACGCCCAACGCTGCCTCCTCGGTCAACGTCATCCGCGCCAACGATCACGCTTACCATTATCGCTCCGACGCTCATTGCCAAATCCGCACGCTGTCCCCTCTCAATCTCGAAAAAGATGTCGAGTTCTACCAAGTCGCGCTAAAAGCAGGCGGCGCTTTGCGCAGCGCTCCGCACTTCGAAGGCACACGCGAATTCCTTACGGTCCAAAAGGGCCAGGTTCGCGTCGAATCAGCCAACGATTTCGAGATCCTCCTTCCTGGCGACTCCGCCAGCTACCGCGCCGACGTCCCTCATGCGATTGTGAACAGCGGAAAAGGAGATGCTCTTATTTTCCTCGTCGACATTTATCGTTAGACAAAAACATAGTGATTTTTCGCGACTGCGTCCGGCGCGGTGACTCTATCCAAATCCTCGGTCCAACAAAGAAACCGTTGCAACGTTGGCCTTGATGCGATTCGCGCTCCGGCTAATTCTTGCGTGGTGATTGTTGCGCGCGACTTAAACAAAATCTTCAAAGACAAAAAGCGCGGCAAGATCCAGGCCGCCAACAACGTCTCATTCACTTGCAAGCCCGGGGAAATTTATGGCCTTCTGGGTGTCAACGGCGCTGGTAAAACCACCACCCTTCGGATTCTCGCGACCATGCTCAAGCCGACGACCGGCTCCGCGGAAATCGCGGGCTTCGATATCGTCTCGCAACCCGAGCAAGTGCGCGCGCACATCGGTTTCCTCTCCACGGCGACCGCGCTTTATGGCCGCCTGACTGCGCGTGAATTCATCGAATATTTCGCGCGCCTCAACGGCCTTTCTGGACCCGACCTGAACGCGCGAGTCGATGCCATCATTCAAAAGTTGAACATCACTGAATTCCAAAACGCTCGGTGCGACAAACTCTCTACGGGGATGAAACAGCGCGTCTCGATTGCGCGCAGCGTGGTGCACGATCCGCCCGTGATGATCTTCGACGAACCGACGCATGGCCTCGACGTTCTTTCCTCACGCGACATCGTTCAATTCATCCGCGAATGCCGCGCCAAAGGCAAAACCGTCATCTTCTCCAGCCACGTCATGAGCGAAGTCGAAAAACTGTGCGATCGGATCGGGATCATCCATAACGGCCGACTCCTCCGCGAAGGCACGCTTCCCGAACTTCGAGCGCAATCCAATTCAACCGACCTCGAAGACATTTTCGTTCAGACCGTAAGTTCGCAAGGGTCGCCGGCGTGAAGATTTTCTAGATGATATTTTGGCATCGCGTAGATTGGCGGCGTGCCGCTGATTGAAGCGCGAAATCTGAGCCTTGAATTCACGACTGCGACGGGTCGCGTCCGCGTGGTGGAGGATGTTTCGTTCTCAATCGAAGCGGGCGAGACGCTGGGACTCGTCGGGGAGAGCGGCTCGGGAAAAAGTGTCACGGCGCTTTCGTTGGCGCGATTGATCCCCTCGCCGCCGGCGCATTATCCAAGTGGTGAAATTCTGGTGGAAGGGCGCAATGTGCTGACGATGTCGAAGGCTGAGTTACGCGCCATTCGCGGCGGGGTGATCAGTTATATTTTCCAGGATCCGAGCGCTTCCCTGAATCCAATTTTCCGCATTGGCTCGCAAATTCTGGAAAGCTTGAGATTGCACCGGCCGGAGCGCGCGAACGAAGCAGAGGTGGTGCGTTTGCTGAAGTTGGTCGGAATTCCGGCGGCGGAAACGCGCGTGCGCGATTATCCGCATCAACTCTCCGGCGGCATGCAGCAGCGCGTGATGATCGCGATGGCGCTGGCTTCGGAGCCGAAATTGCTCGTCGCGGACGAACCGACCACCGCGCTCGATGTCACTATTCAGGCGCAGATTTTTGATTTGTTGCGCGACCTGAAAAAGCGATTAGGGATGGCGATTCTTCTCATCACCCATGATTTGAGTTTGCTTACGGAGATCGCCGATAGAGTGGCGGTGATGTATGCCGGCCAGATTGTTGAACACGCGCCGACGCGGCAGGTTCTGGATGCGCCGCGGCATCCATATACGCGCGGGCTGTTGGCGTCGGTTCCGGAAATCGGTCGCAGAGCCGACCGTTTGCAATCAATTCCCGGAACAGTCCCCTCGCCTGCCGATTTTCCAAGTGGATGCCGGTTTCATCCGCGTTGTCCGCAAGTTCAAGCGGATTGCCCGAATCATCCGATTCCGCTGCTGGAACCTAAACCTGGCGAGACGGTGCGCTGTCATTACTGGCAACTCGGTTTGCCCAAAGCTTCATGACGACTGCGCCGCTGCTCAAAGTTCAAGACCTGCAGGTGCGCTACAAAGTGCGCGCCGGATTTTTTGCGAATCGAGAATTGCGCGCGGTGAATGATGTCAGCTTCGAACTGGCGCCGAATGAGACGCTCGGGCTGGTGGGCGAAAGCGGTTGCGGAAAAAGTTCGCTTGGGCGGGCGGTGATTCGCTTATTGGAACCTGCCGCCGGATCCGTTCAGTTCGAGGGCGAAGATATTACGCACCTGGACGCGTCGGAGTTGCGCCCGCGCCGGAAACGTTTCCAGATGGTTTTCCAGGATCCGTACGGTTCGCTGAATCCGCGCATGACGATCGGACAGATTGTTGGCGAACCACTCGAGATTCATGGACTCGCCGGCGATCGCAACGCTCGCGATGAACGCGTCGGTGAATTATTGCAATCGGTCGGATTGCTTCCCGAACATGTTTACCGATATCCGCACGAGTTCAGCGGCGGCCAGCGCCAGCGCATCGGCATCGCGCGCGCGCTCGCGGTCGAGCCACGTTTGCTGGTATGCGATGAGCCAGTCAGCGCGCTGGATGTTTCGGTGCGCGCGCAAATCATCAACCTCCTTCAGGACCTGCAACGCGAACGCGGAATCGCCCTGCTCTTCATCGCGCACGATCTCGCCGTCGTCGAACACATCAGCCATCGCATCATGGTTATGTATTTGGGCCACGCGGTGGAAATCGGTCCCGCAAAAGAAGTGACCGCGCGACCCGCGCATCCCTACACGCAAGCATTGTTGGCAGCGGTTCCAAAACTTCGGCCCACAAATCAAACGCGCGCGCCTGTTTCGGGCGACCTGCCTTCACCGATCAACCCACCGCCGGGGTGTCCGTTCCAAACGCGCTGCCCGCTCGTCCAGGAAATCTGCCGCCGCGAAATGCCGCCCATGCGAGAAATTTCGCCAAACCACTTCGCAGCCTGCCACGTCCTGCCATGAAAATCATCGTGACCTGCGGACCCAGCTACGAACCGATTGACCAGGTCCGGCGCATCACAAATTTTTCGACCGGCCGCCTCGGCATCACTTTGGCGAACGCTTTGACGGACGCGGGACACCGCGTTTTTTGCTTCAAGGGCGAGCAAGCCACCGATCCGACGCCAATCCGCGCATTTCAGACGATTTCTTTCAGCACAAACGACGATTTAACGCAAAAACTGCAACAAATTGCGGCTGAAGGGATTGAAGCAGTGTTTCACGCTGCAGCACTTTGCGATTTCAAAGTGACCGAAGTACAAAACGCTGCGGGAGAAGCACTTAAATCTCCCAAATTTCCCACTCGAGGCGATCCCCTAACTCTCACCTTGGCGCCGACAACGAAGATTCTGCCGCAACTCCGCAAGTGGTTCCCACAGGCCCGGATCGTCGGGTGGAAGTATGAATTGGTAGGCACACGCGAAGAAGCGATCGCGAAAGCAAACAGTCAGATTGGGGAGTCCAAAACGAACGCGTGTGTGTTGAACGGCGCAGCCTATGGAGGCGGTTTTATGTTCATAACCCCCTCCGGATCAACAGCTTTAAGCGACCTTTCCTCCCTCATTTTGCATGTCAAGGACCGGTTTCTCAGTAGCGACCCTTAGCTAAGAACAGGTCAGGCCCTGATTGAACAAGTGCTAAAAGCCTTAATAATCATGGCACGTTTTCGATTGCGCCTCGGATTTCTCACCGAAGGCGAGGGTTGCCATTTACAAAAACTTCAAAAAATCCGTTGACGGGTTGCAGCGGGTATGATCTACTGTCCTCAGGTTACGAGGTTGGTTTTGTAACCGGGCAAGTTGAAACTGTTCTTTATAGCCCGGGAAAATTTCCAACACTGCATAGTACTGGCAGATGTTGGATGGTCCCCGTAATCCTCTAGTAGTACTGAATCTGAAAATTCCCCGGGCTTCTGGGTCATCCTCTGACTAAGAAGCCCGGTTTTTTTGTACTTAAAATGGCCGAAAGAAAAAGCTGACCGAAGCCAGCCCACCCCACTAAAGAGTCGACGCTTCGATTATTTTCGGCGACGAGCTGCGACGAGCACCGCTCCGCCCAAAGCAAATAATGCGTAGGTTGCGGGTTCGGGAACGGTAACGACTTCGAGCACTATATTATCGACAGTGATGCCGCCTGCAGCGAGCGGGTTGCTGGCAACTGGCGAATGGACGCGAAGGTCGCCGAATGTGCCGATTGGAGCCGTGCCATTTTCGGTGTAACTGAGATCCCAGGAACCGTCGATGTTAAGGTCAATTCGGGTCGTAACGCTCGTTGCGGTGAACGTGGCTTCAAAGCGGGCCGAACCGTTATAGTAATCGCCCATTTTCACCCAATCCTGGCCATTTAAGTCACTTCCGATATTGATTGTACGAACGCCAATTCCAGTCCCGGCGGGGGTGAGAATCGCGGTTGTATCAGGCCCAGTTTGGGAATTGTCGAAAGATCGATAAAGGCCCATCTCAAAAAGCGGACTAATGCCGCCGGCTTGTCGGAGGCCAATTGTCCCGACCGTTCCCGCATTTCCAGGAGCCGAAATATCCGCGGTTAAGCGAACGGGATTGAGATCTGTCGGCGTGAGAGAAAGCGAGCCTGCCCAAATATTTGCGGCTGTGCCGCTGCCAGCAATTGAGGCGGTGGCTGTGCCGGGATTTAGCGTAAGGGTGTTGTTAGCGCTTAAATTCCAATTTACATCGAGCGCAGTCTGGTCGGCGTAATTGAACTGTTCATCGACGATAACCTGGGCAGAAACAATCTGCGCAAATCCTGCTGCTGCGGCCAACAAACCCATTCCCAAGAGAGATTTTTTCATATTGTGCTCCGGACAAAATGCCGTGAGGGCTGCTGTGTTATGGACACGACCAACTTGGACGCGAGCGGTTTAACCGAAATGACTTCATCGCGTCAATAGGGGTTTTCTAGCGAGCGAATATTAAGCCGCGTTCCATGGCATTCAACTCTCGCCACTTTCCCGCCTGCAAATCCGTGATGGCCAAATTGCCGATCTGCACTCGAATCAACCTGAGAGTCGGGTGGCCAATCGCAGCGGTCATACGGCGAACCTGGCGGTTTTTCCCTTCAATGAGTTCAAGTTCAAGCCAGGCGGTTGGAACATTTTTGCGGAACCGAATGGGCGGGTCGCGCGGCGGAGGTTCGGGATCGGGACTAATGAGGCGCGCGCGGCAAGGTTCGGATTTTCGGCCCTGGATGGTTGGACCGCGTTGAAGCTGAGCGATTGCGGAAGGAAGAGGGACGCGCTCGACTTGAGCCCAATAGGTTCTTGGGTGGCGGCGTTTCGGATCGAGGAGTTGCGTGTTCAGGCCGGGTTCATCGCTTAAGAGCAACAGGCCCTCGGAATCCGCGTCGAGCCTTCCGACGGGATAGACATTTTTGGGAAAAGAAAATTCGGCGAGGGTGCGATTGGACGAGCCGTCGGTTGTGAATTGCGAAAGCACGCCGAACGGTTTGTTGAATGCGATGAGCACGTCTGGCCCGACGCCGTATCAAAACTTCCACATCGCGTCCACGAAAACTCGCGTGGTTTCCGAATCGTAAGTGGCCGGAATGTTGCCGAGGCCGACAGTATCGATCACATTCACGATGGTAACGACGGCGCCGAGCGTGAACGAATCAAACATCGAATATTGCGCTCGGATGACATGGCCGCGCACGTTGGTTCCCGCTTTGTAGCCGACGCCGGCGTATTTCGACGGCGTTTGGTAAAAGCCACCGAAATCTGAATCGACCAATTCCTCGTACCAAAAATCGCCCTGCAGTTCTTTGTATTTATAAGTGAGATCCCACTGCCCTTTTTTGCCGGATTTGCCGAACATGACGCCAATTCCGTAGGCTTCGTTGCGGCTGGGCGCGGTGAGGTTTTGGGCGTATTCCGCGCCGACGCGAATCGGGAAGGCGCCTTTATAGAGTGGAAAATTGTCGACCTTGTAGGTGATCGACGCGTCCACCACAACGGTGGTGAATGTGTAATCCAAAGCGGTTGACGCCGCGGGCGTGGTTGTCGGCGAACGTGAATTGCCGGAATTCACATCAGGGACATTCGCAGACGACAGTCCTTCGTTTGAAAATTGCGATTTGGCATTCACGATCGAGAGCAAAGCGCCGCCGATGGAGGATTCAATTTTTGGCGCCCACTTTGCGTCCCAACGAATTTGTCCGCCGACCATGAACGGATCATTTGCGTCAGCGCTTAGCTCATCCAACATGAAGCCGCCGCCAATGAATCTGAGAGTGTGCGCGTCCGTGGCTTTATAAGCGATGCTCGCCGCGGCGCCTTCTGGCGTGTAATCCGGATCCATGACCATCTCCGAAAGCACGAATGGATTTTCCATTTTGCCGACGGTGAGCGACCCGGTCAGCGCGGGCGTTTTCAATCCAGTCCATTTCGCATAGGCCTGGTCGATAAAAATGAATTTCTTGGCGCCGTTATCCATGAAACTGGTGTTGGCGGAAAGAGGATCACCGCCGAGGCCGCTGTTATTTTCCGCCGAGGTCAACTTGAAACCGACTTCGAAATCATCGCGCATGGTCGCGACGGCGCCAACGCGCAAGCGATATCGAAAGCGGTGCCGATCATCGATTGGTGGCGTACCAGCCGGCGCGCCCGGGTCTAACTGCGGATTGAAGAGCCCATCATAGCGCACGCGAAAATCGCCGCTGATCTTAAACGAAGTCAGCCAATCCGGCATTCCGGATTTCGTTTGATAGGCTTTCGTGAAATCTTTGTTTGCTTCCTCGCGCAATTCCTTGGCCTCGTCCTTCGTCAGAATGCCTTTGCTAACGAGCTTTTCGATGAGCGCGTCGGCTGATTGCGCCCGCGCGTTCGTCGCGCATCCAATCAAGCCTCCTAAACACAACGCAACCCAGGCTCGCGTAAAATGCATCGCAGAAGTTTGTACGGCGATCAAGGCAAAGCAAACTCAAATGTTACGAATAGATGGCTGAATGGTTACGGCGTTTCGCTGGCGCCGATATTTGCACGGATTGAGATGCGCCCAACCGCGCGCCTATGCTCACAAAAGTCCCTGATAGGCCAGCCAGAGCGACCGAAAATAACGCATCACCCGCAACGGATCGTTGCTCTCCGGAATCTCCGCCAAACAAAAGCCCGCGAAGCCGCTTTCGTTCAGGCCGGCCAGCAATTTGCGGAACGGATATTCATCCAAATATAAGTCGCGCATATGCACGCTGAAAATCTTCTTCTTCAGGAGATTATAATTGTGATCAAAACCTTCGCCATCGAGGTCAGTTTGATTTGAGTTCCAGCAAACGCCGACGTTTTTGTGATCGGCCACATCCATGATCGTTTTGATGTTCGGCGGGAACTGCGTGTCAGCGCCGTGCACTTCCAACCGAATCTGCTGCCCATGTTGCGCGCCGAATTCGCCGAGTTCGCGCAATGATTTTCCAATCTGCTCCAACGTTTTTTCCTTCGGCACACCTTTGGGCAAACCATTCGGACGCACTTTGACACCGGTCGCGCCCACATCCTGCGCCAGCACGATATATTCCTTCGTCGCGTCAATATCCGCGCGAAGTTTCCCTTGGTCCGGCGTGTGATAATCGAACGCGCTCCCAAGCCCCATCAATTCGACGGGCGAATCGGCAAACCGCTTCCTCACCTCGGCCCGTTGTTCCTTCGTCAGATTCACTTCGACGCCGTGCTTGTGCGTCGTGCGCAACTCCACACCCTGGAACTTCGTTTCCGCGCAATTCTTAATGATCGTCGGCACGTCCCAGTCCTTGGCAATATTGTAAGTGACGATGCCAAGCTTCATCTTCGGTTTGCCCGTGATGAAACTCGGCTCGCGTTTGGCCTCTGCGGCCAATCCATGCACAAGATTCGCCGCCCCGACGCTCAGCGCGGCCGTTTTCAAAAATGCTCTTCGATTTGTGTTCATCTTAGTAACCAATGTTTTTCAAAGCCTGGGGACCAAGCCGCTCTTTCAATTGCGCCAGATACAAACTCTCCGGAACGACATGCGCGCCGACAGAATCTTTCGTGCCTTCGGGCAACTTCGGCCCGTTTCCAAACGGCCGCGGCATCACCTTGTTTTCGCCAACGCAGCCGATCATCCAATTCATCGCACCCGGTGGATTTTGGATGACAAACTCCATCGCTTCGCAATTCCACGCCACTCCCCATCCCATTGCCCAGCCGTGACCGGAGCCCATCGATCCGCGATTTCGAAATTCCATCCCGCCGCCTGGCACACGGCAATTGTCATACAACATGCCGGTGGACCAACGTTGATGCGCCTCGATATGCCCATCGCCTTTGAAATTGCAATTCAACAACACAACTGGACCGGAAACTCCGGAACCCAGCCCGATATACCACACGTTATCCGCCGATCCCGAACAGCGATCGAGCAACACTTGCGTTCCGTTCGGCGCGAACTCCGCGGGTTTGGACGACCCTTGATGCTTCGCTTTCCGATTGATCACCACATTCTGTGCAGTAATGCGACGCCCATTGATGCCCACGCTGTTCATCGTTTCTTCAATCAACAAATCGCGCAGCCACGAATCCTCGGCATTCATGCGAATCGCAGTAAAATGCTTTTCGGTGTGGCTGATCGCCTGCAGCGGTGCTTCGATGCGCAGGTTTTCAACACCGATCTGGGAAATGCGTCCGGTCTCATTAATTTTTGCGACGGTGGTTTCAGCGAACTTCCTGTCAAAGCAATCGGACAGAGGAACATCGACCGTGATGGTCTTGCTGGAAATCGCCGCGATCTTTCGTTCGTGAATCAGATTGTTGCCGGCGCGAATCCAAGTCTGCGGTTTGCTATCTCGCATCATGTCGTCCATTCCCATGAATTTGATCCATTCCTCGGTCACAGGTTTTCGAATCTCGATTGCATCGCCAACCGTCAGCCCGCTCGCATCTTCAACGTTGAATTTCGATGTCCCTGAAGGAACGTAACTGTCGCTAATTTTGGTTTTGAATTCGTCGATCGGCCGAGGAGCCCGTTCGGGTCTTATCGTAATTCCATTGTGAGGCGCTCCAGTCAGCTTAATCGTCGTCTTATCCGTTCCACTGCCGCGCAAAACGACCCCGCCGCGGGAAATCGTGATCGTGTTTGAACACGAAAAAGTTCCCGGAGCAAGCAAGACCGCGCCGCCTTGATCGATTGCTTTTTGAATGTTGGCGGTATCATCTGAACCGGAAGGCTTGATCGTCGTCCTGACTGGAATGCTTGGGATCGCCACCCCACCGCCCATGTAACCCGCGTGCGAGAAATCCATGATTCGATCGCCTCTTTCGGTGGTTTTGTAGGATAGCTTTTCGTCCGCGCCCGGGTGGACCCACTCGCTTTCGGCTGCAGATAGGCTGAACGCAAAAACCAACGCGCCAAACAAAACCTTCATGGATGCGCGCATGTTATCGCAGAACCGCTGGCTTGCAAAATATTCCGGCTCCGCTTGGATCAACGCATGTTTCCTTACGTCGCGCTAGCCAAAGACAAATCCTGGCAGCCCGGTCCGTACGCGGGCGTCGAACTCATGATTTTACACAAGAATGAAGCGACCGGCGGCGTCGTTATCCTGCGCAAATTCAAAGCGGGCGAAACGATTCCGGCGCACACGCATCCTCTAGCCAATGAATGGGCTTACGTGCTCTCCGGCGAATGGGAGGAATCGGGTGTGACTTACACCAACGGCGCCTTGTTCTTTGCGCAAAAGGGCGTGCAGCATGGGCCGCACGTGGCGAAAACAGAGGTGATTAGTCTCACGATCTTCGATGGGCCATTGACTGTGGCTTGATTAGAAAACGGCGCAGGCGCTGTGCTTTTCATTTCAAAAAGTTCGCGAACTGATCGGATTGGTTTATGGTGGGGGCGTGATCGCGTTACTCGATTACGGGGCGGGAAATCTCCGCAGTGTGCAGAAAGCGCTTCGCTATGTCGGAGCGGATGTGCGGCTCGTCACGCATCCTCATGAGATGAAGGATGCCCGCGCCGCGGTTTTGCCAGGCGTCGGCGCTTTCGATGATTGCCTGAATTCGCTCAGCAAACAGGAATTGTTGGCGGCATCGCGCGATTTTATCCAGAGCGGGCGGCCGTTCCTCGGAATCTGCGTCGGTTACCAGGCCCTGTTCGACAAGAGTCAGGAGTTTAATAGTTGCGCGGCGGGTCTGAGCGTTTTCAAAGGAGACGTCGTGCGCTTTCCTGACGAGGAAGGTTTGAAAGTTCCGCAAATCGGCTGGAACCAAATCGCAATCACGCGTCCGAATTGTCCGATTTACAAAGGGATCAAGGACGGCAGCTACGTCTATTTCGTGCACAGCTTTTTTCCGAAACCCCAGGATCGTTCGATCGTCGCTACGGAGACGGATTACGGCGGGCCATTCGCTTCATCGGTTTGGAAAGAGAATGTGTACGCGACTCAATTTCATCCTGAGAAAAGCCAGGAGGTTGGCCTGCAGTTATTGAGGAATTTCGTGGCGTTGGCTAATTGAGGATCTGGCCAACCTGGCGGCGCAAACCGAGCGCGACCGGAATCGAGCTCAAAAACGCGCCGATATTCACCCACAAGAAAACTGCGAGCACTTCGTTGCTCCAATAAGGCGCTGAGCCGCCCAGGAGCACAGTCCTGGAAAATCCAAGCAACCCAAAAAGCGATTGATGCACGGTGGCAAGCAGAACAATCGCCAGCAAAGCCGCGCCATTCGCCAACACCGCGTTTTCCACCCATTGCCGTAGAAATAGAAACATTGAAGGCGCGCCAAGGCTTCGCAAAAGCGCTGTGATGAAGAGGTTTTGCCGGAATTCGAGCACCGCGATCGCGCCGTATACTAAGGCCAACGCCAACCCAAGCATCGCCGCCAACCCAGCGCGCCATTGTCCCTGTCGCGCCTGCAACGTTTCCAACTCCTTCATCATCGGCAACGGACTTTGCATCTGCGGGGATTGTCGTCGATCGAGTTGGAACAACAGCGAGATCATATCCATGATCGATTGCATTGGCGGCGCCGTTTCATTGCGCTTAAGCATGTTCACTTCGATATAACCAATGCGTTCCAAATCCGGCAGCCACCCTTGCGGCGCCAGCAAAACATTTTGCGTAAATACCGGTTTCAAATATTTGCCCGGGCGTTTCACAATCGCTGTTCCCTGCTGGCGCAAGGCGGTCACTTTAATCATCGTGTTCTCGGGCCAGCTTTCGCTAATGCAAATCAACGGTGTGAGCGGACTCGCATATTCGCGCAGCCACGCCATCGCTTCGGGCGGATACGTCATGATTTGCATATCCGTCGGCCATTCGGTGGTGGCGCGGCCATAAAGCTGTCGCAAACGAAATTTTTCGCCATAAAGCGTGAGGCCTTCGAGGCGATCGGGCCGTTGCGACGGCAACAGCTCCGGATCGTTGACCATCACCATTTCTTTCACGACGAGCGTGTTGATCCCGAAATTGTCGAGACGCTCGCGCAACGCACGCTCAAGCAGCAGGAACGCGACGAGGATGAACGTCGCCACCGACACCATCAGCGCGCCCACGAACAGGCGGGCGAGCACGGTGCTAGGCTGCTCCAGCCAGCGAGAGAAGGTGTCCTTCCAAAGGTAGGAAACGATTAAAGTCCAGGATTTCATGAGCAAGGGGATCAAGGCGCGCGTCATGCGAACAAATCACACAAATGCGCGAGCCAGTTACAAAGTTTCGCAAAGCGTGGCTGATAACCTGCGTATTCAAGTCATCGAGACCGGAAGTCGGTTCGTCCAAAAGAAGGATTTGCGGCTCCTTCACGAGCGCGCGCGCAATGGCGGCGCGTTGTTGTTGCCCGCCCGAAAGAGAAGTTGGCCGCCGTTTGCCGAGTTCTCCCAGCCCGAGCGTCTGCAACCAATACTCGGTGCGTCGCCGAATCACATCGGCAGGCAAGCCAGCCAGGCTGCCGGCCATTTGCAAATTGCGTTCGACCGTCGCGAGCGGAAGCAAGTTCAGTTGTTGAAAAACAAATCCAACATCGCGCCGTTGATAATCTTTGCATGTCGCGGGCAGCCCCGTGGGCGTGGAAATGACGCCGCGTTCCGGCTCCAAATACCCCGCGAGCATACGCAGCAACGTCGACTTTCCGCAGCCCGACGCGCCTTTGATCACCACGATCCCCGGGCCAAATTCGTGCGAGAAATTCTGGATGATCCACGGCGTGCGCGCGTGGTAGCGGAACCAAATCTCTTTGCAGCCAATTGAGTTCATCGCGATGCAATTACGTTTCTGTGGGGAAGAACAATCCCGAGATCGGTTTGGCCCTCGACTGCAACTTGCGCGCCCGGGAAGGCATGCGCCAATCCCGAACTCCAGTTGCCTGACTGAAACGCCGTCGGATTATGCATGATGAGCGCGAGTTTCGGCACCACGCGCGTGGCCTGGCCGAGATTCAGCCACAATTCGCATGTCACGTCCGTGCCGATCAACCGCGCCACCATCGGTGTGTTTTCCGGCAAAAACTGGAAATAGTAAGCCGATTCCTCGCGATTCTGGTTCCGCTCGACTTTCGAATACGCGAATTGCGCTTCCAATTCCTGTCCCGAAGGCAATCGCACAATCGCAAAAAACCGTTCCGGCGAAATTGCGCTCCACGCCGAATTCGCAAACGGCACCCGCAGCCGCACAATCGAAAGATCGCGCGCCACCCCGATTTCCTGGCCGATGTTCACCGGATATTCGGCAACGCCATCCGCCAGTGGCAGACTGATCGTAAGCTGTCCAGTGAACGGCATCTTCAAAGTCGCTTGCGCGCGCTTCCGCTCGAACTCAGCGCGTTGCCGTTCCCAATTTAAACGCGACGATCCAATATCCACCGTCAACACGCTCGAATTGGTGTCCTGCACATACAGAAGCTTTTGGTTGATCAGTTGCAACTCCTGTTGCGCCTCGGCCAGCGAGTCCGGCCGCAACATTGATTTATCGCCGGCCACGCTCAACGTCAGATCCGCCATCTCGCGATTCGTGGAAAGATACTGGACCATCGCGACACGTCGCTTTGCGTCCTGCAATTCCCGTTCAACCTGCATGCGCAATTTGGGAATTTCAATTTCCCGCTGCAGTTTCTCGCGCTCATCGAGCTTCACCCGGGCTTCCTCAAGCGCTTTGGCTTCCAACTCAAAAATAGACGGTTCGAATTCCCCCCAAACCACGCCGGCCTGTATATTTGTCTGCGGCGCCGTCACATAAAGCTTCAGCGACCCGGCCAGCGTCGAATTCATCGCGATCTGGCTGCGCGGTTGCAACGTGCACGGCAACACTCCCAACCGCATCTTTTTGACCGCGGGATAAGAGTCCCAATTCCACGTGGGTTGATTCGTGGACGAAGCCACTACCGACGCGGCACTAGCCGTTTTTGTATTTTTCGCGCGGATGGAGCTCGGCGATTTTTTCGAACACGCCGTCACCGCCAGCATCAATATGAGAGCAAAGGGGAGGATTCTATTCATGGGGCTGGGACCTTTGTGAGTTTTGGCCAGGCCTGTTCGTCCATAAACCAAAACAGAGAGTTAAATTCTGATAATTCGCGCCGCAGGCGAATTTGTTGCTGCGTCAATTGCCGATAATCCTCGGCATATTTTTGCACCGACAAAAAATTCTGCGCGGGCGGCACCGCCAGCAGGAATTGGATTTCCTTTTCCGTGCGATCCAGTTCCTCCTGCGTATTTTTCATGAGTTGTTGCGTGAAGATCAACCGCTCGACCAGGGCCTCGCCTTCCTGCTCGAATCGCGCCTTTTGCAATTCCTGCGTGCGTTTCGTTTGTTTCAACTGCCGGCTGATGTAGCCGCGCGTATCGGCCTGCCAATATAAATCCGCGCTCCCTTTCACCTGGCTCGCGTCCCACCAATACGCTTTTCCCGAAATATGCTGATAAATCGGCGGCCCGGTGATGAAAATATTCAGCTCCGGCCAATACCGCATCTTGATGCCGGTCAGTGTTACCTGGTTCGCTTCCAACTCCAGCGCGAACAATTTCATCTGCAACTGCGCCACACGATTCGTGTCATCAAGCGGCAATGGATGAACGTGATAATTCAATTCCGGCATTCCGTTCGTCGCCAGGCGCCAGCGATAAGAAGAATCGCCCAACAACTCCGATGCGCGTTGTTGAAAAGATTGGTCGTCTTTAAATTCAGCCGTCTCGCGCATATGCAATTCCGTTTGCATCAAGCGCCCCGTAAAAGGATCGATCGCAATCATCGTCGCCACATTCGCCCGCTGAACATTCAACCGCTGCAAATCTTCCAACTGCTCCAGTTCGCTGTTAAACAATCGATAAAGCTCGATCACCTGTTCGCGCTCGGCCAACTCATACGCCGTCCGCGTCCGCAGCATCACCAATTTGGCCGCATAAATGCGCGCGGTATAATTCACAATTCCCGGGATGCTGAAAAAGCTGTCGGCGCTGAATGTCACGTCATCGACACTCAACGTGTTCAGGCTCGCCAATTTCTTCTGCACACCCGCGCGCGCGTTCAACGTCGGGATCAGCTCCTTCAAAACCTGCCGGTAATTCTCAACGCTGTTGGTGTAATCAATTCGCGCCTGGCGAAGCTTCGGATTCTTCGCCAGCAACAAATCCAGCGCCATCGGCCAATCGAGTTGGCGCGCCGGCAAATTTTCGTGGCGCACCAGGTTCGTCTGCCAGCGCGCGCGAATTCCCTCTAGATGCTTGTCCACCTGTTTCTCAGGCGAACGGCACGCCGAGAGCATCGTCGCCAACAAAGCGATTCCCACAATGCCCAGCGTCTTCAAATTGCGGAGAGTCATCACAAGCCTGGCTTAAAACACCTGGAGCATCGGCCGGCCAAATCGCCCGCGGCCTCCGCAGACCACTGCCTGGCGGCGAATCCGATTCAAAAAAGTTCTCGGAGAAACGTCGCAATCGTTGTCAGCCAGATTGCGCGCGTTGGAAATTTCGTGAGCCGCGCCCGTCCCGCACATTTCGCTTTCCCACCCCTCTTTTGCTGGAAAGCAGCAGGAAAATATCAGGGCGGCAGGGCCTAAAAAATTGTTTTGAGTAGCGGTCATTTTGGAGAGTGATTTAAGGGTTTAAAACGGGGGAAGCCGTCTCCCAAACCGAAGTTCAGGAGACGGCCCGTGAATCATTACTTAGTATTTGAATGTGCCGGCGATCGCTTCGGGCTGCGACGCGCCAACTTTCTGCGAGCCGGTGAAGTTGTTCGCATTACCGCTGCCCTGCTGCTGGGTGAACACCAGGTTGTAGTCGTCGAAGTCACCCGCGTTATTGCCGCCGTAAAGGAGGTGCAGGTTGGCCGTCGTGCCATTGGGCGTATAGGTATAGCTTCCCGAGCCCAAATCCTGGCCTTCGGTGCCGACGGCGGTGAATTGGCCCCCATTCAGGGTCACATTGAACGTCGTGTTCTGCGCAATGCCGCTCGTAGGCGAGATCGTGATTGTGCTGAGATTCGCCGGAGCTTGCACACTGCCTGGACCCGGGTCCGTGGTCGTCGGATTCGGTTCCGTGGTGGTCGGGTCTGTCGTTGTCGGATCCGTCGTTGTCGGATTCGGATTCGACTCCGTAAAGTTCCCGCTAACCGGCGCTTGGCCGGGGCGGGTAAACGTATACGTGCCTGTGCCCGCTCCCGTGAATGTCATCGCCAGCGTGCTGGTTTGGTCACCGGCTGCGGTGGTCAAATTGGCGTTCCAGGTTTCGCCGCTCTGGGCCCCTGTGAACGTGCCCGTTTCCGCCGCGCCGCCGCCACTTGGCGTCAACGCGTAGTTATTTGCCGCCGGATCAAAAGCGATTGTGCTTTGTCCAGCTGCATCCGTCAGGTTGTACGTATGGCCATTCAAGCTGGCGGGCGCGTTTGATTGATTATTATTGTCGTTGTTGTCATCATCACCGCATCCCGTAAAGAACGCCGCAGTGGCGCACACAGCTACTAAGCCGACGATATTCCGTAATCTGTTCATGTGTATCCTCATTTTGGTTTTTCCTGTCCCGCGGCTGATCAAACCAAACCGGCATACTTGCCAACATCGGGCCAATTAAGGAACGCACAGTCGCCATAGCCTCCGAAGCGAAGTGCGGGGAAGCGCCGGACCCCCTTTCAGGGGGTCACCCGGTTGAATCAGCCTGAGGGGAGTTTACGGATAGGGGGCGCGGAACACTTCAGGAGTAGACGATCGGCTCAAGTTTTCCAGATAGAACCGACCGTTCTTCCGCTTCGCATATCTGCACCGCATGCAAACCTTCTTCCGGCGCAATCACCGCCGCGCGCGCGCCCGCCTGGATTTGCGCCAGCACATGTTCGACCTCCCTGACATATCCGTCAGGTCCGGCGCAAGTCACCACGCGCGCTTTGCCTTCTTCAAAAACTTTCAGCCCCTCAGGTCCGCGCGCCATGTCGTAATCCACCGTCGCGCGTTCGAAGTTCACAGTGTAGGCCATGCTAAAACCAAACCCGGGCGCCATCGCCCATGAACCTTCCGCATGCACAATCGCCCCGCCCGGAACTTCGTACTGCGTCACCACATGATCGATCGCTCCAGTATGTTTAACATAACCACGCGAATAAACCGCAGTCGGTTTGCCGAAACAGAATTGCACAAAATCCGTGTCATGAACGTGCAGATCGAGCAACGCGCCGCCCGAAAGTTTGCCATCGCCAAAGTGTTTTGCGCCCCAACCCGGCGGCTCCGCCACGCGCCGAAAACGCGCCGCCAGCGCACGACCAAACTCCTGTTTCTTGACCACCTCCGCCAGCCACGCCCATTCCGGCCAAAAACGGACCGGCATCGCCGGCATCAAAATTTTTCCAGCCGCTTTCGCCGCCGCCACCATCTCCTTCGCTTCAGCGCTCGTGCGGGCCATCGGCTTTTCACACAGAACATGTTTTCCGGCGGCAAGCGCAGCTTTGGCAAGCGATGGATGCGCCGCCGTCGGCGCGCAAAGATCCACCAAATCCAAATCTCCCATCGCGATCATCTCGTCGAAATTCCGAAATCCTTTGATGTTGGTCACATCGAGCTTCAACGGATCGCCCGTATTAATATTGCCGGCGACCGTCGTAAAATCTCCATCCAGATGCCGTCCGCTCGGGCTGCAAAGCGCTACGATCTCGGCGGCAGCCACCTTTTGGTAAGCGCGAATATGCGTCGCCGCCATGAAACCCAAACCAACGATCCCAATTTTGACTTTGCGTTCAGCCATCTTAAACCTCGATTGCTTCGACCATCCTCCCCGCCGTTTTGATATCCGCCACCCGCTGCGTTCCCGCTTCGCGCTCGATGCAGCACCACCCATCAAACTTCAACTCCTTCAACGTCCGGAAAAACGCCTTCCAATCCACCTGCCCTGTTCCAGCCGGAACTTCTTCGCCCCACTCCCCTGCTCTCGTCGTTTTATTTCCGTCCTTGATGTGGCACTGCTTCAACCACGGCGCCAGCGTCCGCAACGCTTCGATCGGATTTCCCTTATCGTAAAGAATCATATTCGCCGGATCGAAATTCACCCCCACATTTTTGCGCCCCAGCGCGTGCAAAAATATTTTCAACGTCCCCGCCTCCTCCTGCCCCGTTTCAAATCCAAGCTGGAGCCCGCGTTGCGCAAACAAATCCGCAATCTTCGCAATGCGCTCCAAAAGCTTTATAAAATTCGGATCGCTTTCCTCGTGTGGAAGAAATCCCGCGTGAAACGTTACCAGTTTTAAACCCATCTTCGAAGCAATCCCGACCGTCTCCTGGATATTTTTCCAATTCTGCTCCCAATGTTGATCCGGCACGACACCCCCCGTGCGTTTGATCGTTTCCATCGTGGTGTAATCCTCGCCCACCGTGCCGAACATTCCCGACACACGCGTCACGCCGCGAGCCTTCGCAATATCATGAAATTTATTCCAGACGCCCGGATTTTCCCTAAACGGATCTAGCGCAATCTGCAACCGTGGAATTCCGATTTCCGCAACCTTATCCAGGAGCTGTTCGGGCGACTCGGGTTGCAACGACCAACTGCAAACCGCCAACTTATTTCCAAACGTCATAACAAAATCAACGGAGCTTCACCTGTTTAATGTGCTCAACGAACTCCACATAACCCGTCGCCTGCTTCTTTAACCGCTCCACCAGCGACGCGTCCTTCAACCTGCCATTCCCATCCAGCAATTGATCGACATGCGGCATAAACACGCGCTCCGGATAAATGAAACCATTCCGATAACCGAAAATCAGTTGCAATTGCTCGACCGGACGCAGCGCGCCCCACATTCCCTTCGCCACCCCCACGAAACAAACCGGCCGCCGTTCAAAACTCACGGGGAAATCCAGCATATCGATGAAATACTTCAAAATCCCCGGCACACTTCCGTTATACTCCGGCGTCACAATCACCAACCCATGCGAGTCCGTGATCGCCTTTTGAAACGGCGCGAACGAAGCCGGCGTTTCATCGTACGATTTCGGATCAAAAATCTCCGACGGCAAATTCGCCAGATCCAGTGTCGTCAATTGAACGCCTAACTCGCGATAAATCTCCTCCACATGCTTCGACACCGCGCGCGCGCGGCTCTCTGGCCGATTCGTTCCCACCACCAGCGTGATCATCGCGGTCAGCATGCCGCCTTAGCCATTGCCCCCGCAAGATTTGAAACAATCTGGGATCTGATGATAGAACCCCTCGCGCTGCGAGGGCTAGGTCCGCGTGAAGCGGGCCGTTCGGTTTGGACTAGAGAATTTCGCTGCAAGACGGTTCGTTCACCGCTCCTTCTTTCGACCAACGCCCCAATCCCAAACACGCACGTCAACCAAGCGCCATCAATTTCGTGATCCTCATGATCCAATGGTGCGGCATCCTCGTCCCCAATCGCCTCCATCACGTTATCGGAATCTTTTTCGGATCATCCGCAAATTATCCGCAAAATTTGCGGCTGTTTTGCGCTTCCACGAAAATCAAAATGACGTAACATATTTACTATAAACAACTTACGATTTATTTGCGCATAAAAGAAAGTTGTCTCCCCCCAACGAAAAGCTCGACCCAAACCCTTCTCCAATCCGTTAAACATCTGGCGGCCAAACGCCAAACGCGAAATGATGATGCCCGACCATCGCCAATGAATCTGCTCAAGAACATCCTTGCTCCTTCGGACGAGCAGATCATGTGGCGTGTCCGCTCCAGCGATGATCCCGAGGCCTTCGCTCAACTCGTCAACAAATGGCAGGGCTCCATCCAACGCCTCTGCGTCCGCATGCTCGGCGACGCCCATCGCGGCGAAGACCTCACCCAGGAAGCTTTCACCCGCCTCTACGCCAAACGCGCCGATTACCAACCCGCCGCCCGCTTTTCAACTTACCTTTGGCGCGTCGCTCTCAATCTTTGCTACGACGAACTTCGCCGCCTCAAACGTCGCCCCGAAACCTCCCTCGACATCGACCCATCTGATAGCGACGAAACCTTCTCCATCCTAGACGCTCACGCCTCCAACGAAACGACGCCCGAATCCGAAATCCAAAACCGCGAACAAGCCGAGATCGTCCGCGAAGCCCTCCAAAAACTTCCCGAACATTACCGCGCCGTTGTCGTCCTCCGTCACTACGAAGATTTGAAATTCCGCGAAATAGCCGACGTCCTCGACATCCCCGAAGGCACTGTCAAATCGCGCATGGCCGAAGGCCTCCAACAACTCTCCGAGATTTTAACCCGCGCTTTCCGCGCCGATTCCCTGCCGCCGCCGCGATCGCGCCCAACCGAAAGTTTAGTCCTATGAATCATCCATCTCGCGAACAACTCGTCGCTTTCCTCTACGAAGATTGCGACCGCGCCGAAAAATCAGATACCGCACAACATCTCGACACCTGCGCCGAATGCCGCACGCAACTTCAAACCTGGCGCGCCACCGCGACCACATTGAACAAATATGAAGTTGTTCCGACGACCCATCCGCTCTGGTCCGGCGTCCGGGCCCTGCGCCGTTCGTTGCTCCCACTTTCCGCCGCCGCAGCCGTTTTGCTGATAGGCGGCATCACCCTCGGCACAACCTGGCAATCCCGCGCCAACTCCGGCCAAACTCAACTTATCGCCGAACTCCGCCAACGCGTTGAAAAATCCGAATCCGCCAACGCCAAAACTCAAAAACTGCTCGCTGACCTAACCGAATCGATTGCCGAAAACCGGGCCAAAGACCAAGCCGCGCTCATCACGGTTGCGCAGGAAGTCCAGGCCACTCGCAAAGACGTTGAAACCATGGCAGTCCTCACTGAAGCAGGCTTTAAGAGCGCTCAAAACCAACTGGTGCGCCTCGAGAGTTCACAACCCTGAACTAAATAAACCAATTTGTCCTGACCCAACACATTATGAAAAGACACCTGATTCACCTCGCGGGCCTGACACTCGCCGCCACCATCTGCGCGCTGCCGACCATGGCGCAGCAACCGCCCCACAAACCCGAACTGATCATCGCCGGAGCGCCGGGCACGCCGCCCCCGCCCGGCCATCCAGGTCACCGCGCCGAAATTGAACTGCGCGACGATGGCGACGACATCGCCATCGCACGCGCCGGAGCCGCCGACGCCGCCATGACCGTTCGAAAAATCTTCGCCGGCGGGGGCGAAGCTCAAGATCGTCCGCTCATCATCGCTTCTTCGTCGCCCGACGAAAAATCCATCGCCGCGCTCGACGAAGACCTCAACATCATGGCCCGCATCCTCGACAAAGCGGTTGATCGCGGCAGCGACGACGATCGCAAAGGAGCGATGGGGATTCATTTTTGGGCCCTCAACCAGGGCGGCGGACGCAGCGCGCGCAATTTCTATCTCGAGGGCTATGGCGCCGTCTTCACCCTCAACGTCAACATGCCGCTCCTCGCGCCACCCTCTAAACCACAGGCCGAAGAGAAAAAAGAAAACACCAGCTCAAGCTGGGAAGACGCCCGCAACGAACTTTACGGACGCGAAGAACGCGGCCAGTTCAAACGCGCCCCCGGCGATAGGCGCCCTTCTGTGCCATACGACGCTGATCGTGTGGAGGCTCTGAAAAAAGATCTCACCGAAGCGCTCAAAAACGCCACACACATCCGCAGCCTCAAAGACAACGAACACGTGACCATCGTCGTCCAGGGTTCGGGCTCGGATATTGGGGTGCAACGCCGCGTCCTGGGGCCCAAAAAAGAAATTATTCGCGAAGACGTTTTCGGCTATGCCTTTGCAGGTTCAGGCGGCGGTCCGCGTTCCGTCATGACCCTGCGCGCAAAGAAAAGCGACATTGACGCTTTTGCCAAAGGCAAAACCGATCTCGATGATTTCCGCAAAAAAGTTTCCGTCGCCGTTTATCAAACGCCCGGCGGCGGAAGCGCCACTCAAGGCGGCGACATCCGTGGGTCGCAATAATCACTTCAATCCGGGCAATAAAAAACGGGCTTTGGCGCAAACCAAAGCCCGTCTGCTTTTAGAATCTAAACGGTTACGGATTCACAACGCGATAATACACATTGCCCGTTGCCGAGATCGGAATAGAGATGGTCCCGCCGGTAATCGCTCCAGCATCCTGCCATGTGCCCGTGTTGAAGTCGGCGCGCTGTTGTAATTTTGCGCCCGCCGTCGCCCCGGTGATCGTCAGGTGAAGCTGTCCACCCGACACAGTGAAGGCTGTGATCTTGAACTCAGCTACAACTCCAGTGCTAAGATCCTTCCCAGCCAGCCCGTTTAAGTAGATTGTGCCCGCTTCGTCAGACGTAAGAATTCGACGCCAGACACCAACGTCGTCAATCAACGCATCGAGCGATGACGAGCCGCTGTCGGTATAAGTGCCTCTTCCATCCTGCCCAATGTTGACAGCCATCGTCGCCGGATCGGTATCGATCGATCCAGCCGTCAGCAAAGCGACCGTCGAGACCGGGACGCCATCAAAATACGCAACGCTTTCCACGTTGCGTTTGAATGTTACGACAATGTTGTGCCACAGATTATCCTTCCAGTTTACTGGAGGATTCGGAATCGTCACACTAAAGCGCGTGCCGCCGGTGCCAGTAACCTGGTCACGGATGTTTCCGCCGCTCTGTGTAAAGATGCCCCAACCCTGATTCGCGCTGGCGTCCCAATTCTTATTCGAGATGAACGGATGATCGTCCGTTTGGCTCGTGACATTGACCCACATCGAAATCGAGAAGTCGGTCGCATCGCCAAACATCAAATCCGCAGGGTATCCCAAAGAGGCATAGTTCGCCACGCTTCCATCGGTCGTCGATTTTACATGCAACGCCTTGCCCAGCTTTCCAGCCTGGAAGTCAGGCGTTCCGGCTGCAGTCGCATTGTTTCCGCGCCCTGATGTGTCGCTGTAATTGTCGTTGAACGGCAGATGCACCACCATCCCGTTCGGAACATTGCCCGCCGAACCAATCACATTGACGATAATGTCCTTTGTCGCCGCGCCTTTGACGTTTCGCACGGTGATCGTGTATTTGCCGCTATCTGCAGCGGACGCGCTCGCGATATTGAATGTGCTCGAAGTGCCGACTACCGTTCCACCCTTCGACCATTCGTAGGTCAATGGCGCTGTGCCGGTCGCGGTCACGCTCAATGCAATTGGCTGGCCCGCGGCGATAACAAGGTTGCCAGTTGAATTGACGATCGTCGGCGGAGTCTGCACCACGTTGATGCTGTAGATGCCGAGATTGTCGATCCCGAAATACCAGCTTCCCGTGCCGGCTTGCGCGAAACGGAAGCGGACCGTCTTTTGATTGTCCGCCTGCGGAATCGGGAACAATTCAACGCGCTTGCTTTCCAATCCGTCGTCGTTGACGCGCCCGCTAATGTATGGCGCAAGCGTTGACCAAAGGTTGCTGCTCACACCGATAAAAGCCCCGTATTTATGGCCAATTTCTTCGCCGGTATTCGGATCGGTCAAACTGGCGGTATCGCTGTTGTCGGCGTTTAACGTTTCATAACCATCGATGGTAACGCCATCAGGCAGATACTTAATGTCGGCCTGATCGATCATATAAACGATTGGCAACCACGTCGCACCGCCATCAATTGAGTATTCCACAGAGCCAATGCTGTCCTGGTTCTGCTCGTACATTGAATAATAGCTGACGTACAGGTGATCCTTGCCCGTCATGTCGTAATCTTTCGTGAAAAGATATTGCACCTGGCTGCCACCGCGCTGATCGGATTCCGCATAGATAAACTTGTTGGATACAATTCCCGAAATGGCGACGCCATTCACGAAGGCGTCAGGATGAGACAACCGGAGGATGGCATCCCAGTTGTCGAGGCCGTTAGGGTCGCCAATCAACCGCATGTGAGCTTCAGTGAGAACCACCCAATCCAAATATGCATCGGAGTTCGGATCGTCCAGGTCAACAACACCGGTTGCGCCAGTGGTGAAGTTCGTCACACTCCAGCCGGCCGGAAGCCCTAATTCATCCACGGATTCAAAATCCTCGTAAACCAAAGGCGGCGGCAGCGTCAGATTGCCGAAATTCGCCACCGTGAATTTATACGAATTGCTGCTCACGTTCGAAGCGCTGTCGGTATAGACCAAAGCGACCGTGTGCTGCGATAGAACGTCGAGAAGTCCCGGCGGATCAAACGTGATCATCGTCCCATTCGCGTCGTGAGTTGCCGTGGCGCTCGTGAGGGTGTTGTCGAAATACAACTTCACGGTGCTGGGCGTGACCGTCGCCGTAGCGCCATCTTTGATCCGCGCTTTGACAATGACGTTGGGTGACACGCCCTGCTGGTCGGGCAGCGGTGAAACGTAATCCACGTACGGACCGGCCGCAGTCGTCAGTTTTTGGTAAGCCTTCACCCCTCCGTCAGCATTGACGAGGATATGTGGATCGGGCTCAGTCGATGGCGCCACATACCAATTGCAGTTATAGCCACCGCCGCCTTGTTCATAAATCAAACGGAAAGAATAGGCGCCCGCCTGGCTGATTGTGAATTGGAATTGCGTGTCGGAGGCTCCGCGACCGCCGCTGTATTCGCCAAGAACGATCGACGTTGTCTTATCACGAGCATCTTTGCCGACCCGCACCTGGAATCCATCGTCGCTATTAACGATCATGGTGTAGGTGCCTGGATCGAGATCCAAATAGGTCAGGACCTCCATGGCGATGTTCGAAATGTTGCCGTTCGCCCCCGGAATTCCCGGAAACGTCAACACCCCGGCGCCACCGTAATCGATACCGTACGTTTCGCTGTAAGTCCCATCGGGATTCAACGTGACAGCGGAAAAATCCGCGTCATTGAGGTACGGCTGACCAGTAGCCGGATCAATCAAGAATCCCGCCAACTGATCTTCGGTTCGCTGCGTTGAATTGGCCAACTCTCCAGATCCAGTGTTCGCCTGGGTGATGCGCACCAGGAATCCAGGCGCGCTGGTATCCAGTTCGGATTTGGGGTGCGCAAAACTCGCGGGAACCGCGATCTGCGCGTAACTAATGCTTGTCGCTGCCAGCATCGCGGCGGCGCAAGCTCCTATACATGTTTTAAGGGTCATCATACTGAGTTTTTAGGGGTTTAGGGGTCTGAAATTCTTACTTGCCGCTTCGGTTTTCGTCCTCACTCTTTTCGTAATAAAGGACGTAATTCATTCCGCCGCGGACAAACTCGGTGTGGCCGTCGCAAAACAGCGCGTTGCCGCCAGCGGCGCCATGATTGTCCGTTGGGTCAGGGTAATTGTTGGAGCCGCCGTCGCGGTCTCCGTCCTGAATGATTCCGATATCATGCGGTCGCATCACTTGCCCGCGCAGGTTGAACGCGTTGTTCTTGTGCACGTAACTCTGCACGTTCGAATCGCTTTTCCGGATGCCTCCGGTTGTGAAAACCTTTCCATAATAGGTGTGCTGCGAACTGGTGGTTCCGTCATTGTTCATGAAGCCGTAAATTTCATAACTCACACCGCGGACATCATTCCCTTTTCCTTTCACACGCCGCGCTTGCACCAGCATGTCCGCCAGGACGGTTTGTCCGTTATTGGGATGCTTGGTCAAATTCGTGCTGATAAAATTTTGCGTTGAGGGACAAACAAAAATCGACTGGGCTACCGCGCCCGAAATGTAAAATGGATACAACCACGTCAAATCGTCATCGCCGTCGTCATACGTTCCGGACAAATAGCCATGCGAATCATCTTGCGCGTACATTAACATGGCCAACCCCATCTGCTTGAGATTATTCATGCAACGCGTTCTGTGCGTTCGCGCTTTGGCTTTGGAAAGCGCAGGCAAAAGCATGCTCGCCAAAATCGCAATGATTGCGATTACCACCAATAACTCGATCAATGTGAAAGCGCCCGAGCGTCTCCTTGGCGGCACAACAGGACTCAACTTCATGAATAGCGATCTGGTTCTGGTGAACCGTGCAAGTTTGAAGAACCGACCTTCCCCTTGTCAACGATTCGCCTCGTCGCTGAGCATCTAAAGCGCCGTGGGTGTCATTCGCAGGGCGAACGGGTTACAGTTGTGCGAAAGGTTCAGAAGCCCATTGTCGCCAACGTTTTCAGAGTTCAAGCGCAAGCCAAACTGCCGCCGAAAAACACTCGCGTAACCAGTTCGTAACATTTACGTAACCACTTTTGGCGACTCAAACCGTCGCCCGATACTTCGCCAACGCCCTCTCGTAAACTTTCAAATACTCTCCCGAAGTGTGTTCCCACGAGAAGTCCTGCGTCATCCCATTGATGCGATAATGCTTCAACAAATCCGCATGCTGATACAGCACGATTGCCTTCTTAATCGCCTTCGCCAGCGCCCGCGCCGAATATTCCTGGAACTTGATTCCATCCGCCAACATCTCGTCCTCGGTGATGTCCACCACCGAATCATCCAACCCGCCCGTCACGCGCACGATCGGCACCGTCCCGTAGTGCAAGCTGTACATCTGATTCAGCCCACACGGCTCGAATTTCGACGGCATGATGAAAAAGTCACACCCTGCTTCGATGCGATGCGCCAACGCGTGATCGTATCCAATCTTGGCCGCCATCTTGTCCGGGTAACGCGCCGCCAAATCCCGAATCGCCGTCTCGTATTCCGGCTGCCCGCTCCCCAGCAGCACAAACTGCATCTCGTTCGCGAGCATCTCCTCCAATGCGGCAACCTGAATATCGATCCCCTTTTGCTCCGCCAACCTCCCCACTGTCCCAAACACCGGCAGATCCGCGCGCACCGGCAAACCCATCTCCTTCTGCAACTCCGCCTTCAACACTTCCTTCCCGCGCAAATCGTCCACTGAATAACTCGTCTGCAAGTACTGATTCTTTCGCGTATTCCATTCCGAATAATCGACGCCATTTAAAATCCCCACCAAATCCGTTGTGCGCGATCGCAACACCGGGTCAAGCCCGCACCCATACGCTTCCGTCGTGATCTCCTTCGCGTACCGCGGTGAAACCGTCGTCAACATATCGCTGTAAACGATCGCCGTCTTCAACATGTTGAACCCGCCATAAAACTCCACGCCGCCCGGATGAAAATAATGCCACGGCAAATTCAACAATCCAAAATCCTCGCGCGCGAATCCGCCTTGATACGCCAAATTATGAATCGTCAGCGCCACCGCCGGCGCATTCCGCCACAACCCATGCCACGCCTGGTCCCGAACCAACAACGGCACAGCGCCAACCTGCCAATCATGTATGTGCACCAAGTCCGGCTTCCAAACCGGAAAATGCTTCGCCATCTGCACGACGCACTTCGCTAGGTAAACAAAGCGCGCCGCGTTGTCCGGATAATCCTTCCCCCCTTCCCCATACAAACTCGCGCGATCGTAAAATCCCGGTTGATCGACAAAATAAATCGTCAAATTCGGCGCCATTTCATACTGCATCAACTCCCCTTGCGCGCCCAAATGCCCCAGCGGCAAATCCAATCGAAAATACGCCGGCTTGATCGTCGGAAATTTTTTGCGAATCCCCCGATACAACGGCGTCACGATCCCCACCCGATGCCCCAGCGCCGCCAAACTCTTGCCCAACGCCACCACCATATCCGCCAGCCCACCCGTTTTCGAAAACGGATGCACCTCACTGCTGGCCAAAAGAATCTTCATGCAAAGCGTTGCGACTGATGTGACATGGCCCGGATTAAATGACAAGCGACGGCGCCACAGCAAGAGGGAACCCGGGCTCCTCGCCTAAATCGAGATTGAAACGGCGTTCGCAGATCCTTACGTACTTGCCGTAAAGACCAGATCCGGGGACGATTTTGGCGATGACTAAGTCCAACAAAATTTCCCGGCGACAGGCGCTCAGCAGTTCAGGATTGCTTGTGACCGCTGCGTTGACAGGCTCAAAGGGTATGGCCGCCGAAGCAGCTTCGCCATCGGCAGGAACCAGAATGAAAGCGGGTTCTCCATTTGTATTTTGTTTGAACACATCGACGCTCCGCGGGCAGAAGCTGGGGTTGGCGAAGGAGATTGAAGTGGCAGCACAAGCGGGTTTCCAAGCGATTGAGCCCTGGGTGGGAACGATCCAGGAATATGTAAAAGGCGGAGGATCGCTGAAGGATTTGAAGAAGAAGATCGCCGATCTGGGACTCACCGTGGAAAGCGCGATCGGTTTTCCGGAATGGATTGTGGATGACGAAGCGCGCCGGACGAAAGGAATGGAGCAGGCAAAACGCGAAATGGATTTGGTGGCGCAGATCGGAGGAAAACGCCTGGCCGCGCCGCCTTCCGGAGCGACGAATGAACCGAAACTTGATTTATTGAAAGCCGCAGAGCGTTACCGCGCTCTGTTGGAAGCTGGCGATTCGATCGGCGTGACCCCGGAATTGGAATTGTGGGGATTCTCAAAAAACCTGAATCATCTTTCGGAGTGCGCTTTTGTGGCAATCGAGAGCGGGCATCCGAAATCGTGCGTGCTGACAGATGTATTTCACATGTATAAAGGCGGTTCGGATTTTCGATCGATCCGATTGTTGAGCGCCCAGGCGATTCAATTGGTTCATTTGAACGACTTCCCAGCCGAACCGCCTCGCGAAAAAATTGACGACAGTTACCGCGTATTTCCAGGAGATGGCGCCGCGCCGATGACACAATTTCTGCAGGACTTGCTTTCCACCGGAAACGGAAAGGTCTTGTCGCTGGAATTGTTCAACAAAAAGCTGTGGGCAAAGGACGCGCTGGAGGTAGCAAAGGAAGGCCTGGCGAAGATGCAGAGCGTAGTGAAAGCGGCGACGGCATGAGTATGAGAAGTTCGAAGTTTCTGACATTGCGCGCCGCACATCGCCGCGCCTTTACGCTGATCGAGCTTTTGGTCGTCATCGCTATTATCGCGATTCTCGCCGGCATGCTCCTGCCCGCCCTCTCGCGAGCCAAAAGCAAGGGCAAACAAACAGCCTGCCTGAACAATCAAAGACAGATCGGCATCGCGACAATCATGTACATTCAGAACACCGGCAAATATCCGGGCTGCCTCTCTGTTGTGCGCGGTTTTTATTATGTTTGGCCGGTCCGCCTCTTCAGCGAGATGGGGACCAACCGCGCTGTTTTCTCCTGTCCTTCCGCGATTATTACAAGCCGCTGGGATACGAACGTGAACAAAACTCTCGGTGGTCGCCAGGGGCTCGATGGCGTCATCGATCCATTCGCCATTAAGGAGACATCTCTATTCTCCATCGGTTACAATGATTGGGGGCTAAATAATCCTGGCGCTGCGCCTCATTTGGGCTTGGGCGGCGACATCGATGGCCCTGTTTCCGCGGGGATCGAAGTAAGAGAAGCTATGGTAAAAAACCCCGCCGACATGATCATGCTTGGCGACAGCAAACCGGGAAATGGCACAGTAGCCAAGCCTACGGTCGGCGAATTTGACGCCAACATCGATCCAAAAAGTTCAGGCGACGGTCCGGCCAATCGCCATGCCTTCAAAACCGTTCTCATGTTTGCGGACGGCCATGCTGACACCGCCAGACGCGCGGACATCGTCAATCCGAAAAACGACACATGGCGGGCACGGTGGAACAACGACAATCGACCCCATTCACCCCGAAGCGGTGACGCCGTGACAATTCCGGACTGGACCGTGAATCCTGCTGACGAACGGCGTCTTGATCCCTAACGCGGGCTTGACCGGCGCCAACGCAAGGGATTTCCGTTAACCAATCTTGTCCGCCTTCAAATACGGCTGCAAAGGCGCCGGCACACGAATCGTTCCATCGGCCTGCTGATGCGTTTCAATCAACGCCACAAACAATCGCGCCAACGCCGTCCCGCTCCCATTTAAAACATGTGGGAACCGATTCTCCCCTTTCTCATCCTTGAACCGCATTCCCATCCGCCGCGCCTGGTAATCTTCACAATTTGAACAGCTCGACACTTCCAAATACTGCTCCTGTCCCGGCGCCCAAACTTCAATGTCGTACGTCTTCGCGCTCGCGAACCCCATGTCGCCCGTGCACAGGTTGATCACGCGATAATGCAGCTCCAGCAACTGCAACACAGTCTCCGCGTTCGCGACCATCTTCTCCAACTCGTCGTAACCATTTTCCGGCTTCACGATCTTGATTAGTTCCACCTTGTCGAACTGATGCACGCGAATCATCCCGCGCGTCCCCACACCCGCCGCGCCCGCTTCCGCGCGAAAACAGGGCGAGTACGCGCAATACCTAATCGGCAACTGCGATTCCTTTAAAATTTCCTCCCGGTGAATGTTCGCCACCGGCGCTTCCGCTGTCGGCAACAAATACAATTTCCCCATCGTATTCGCGTCCAAGCCCTCCTGCACCGCATACGCCTGGTCCACAAATTTCGGAAACTGCCCCACGCCTACCATGCATTCGCGATTGATAATATACGGCGGCGAAACCTCCGTGTATTCGTGCTTTGACGTGTGCAAATCCAACAGAAACTGAATCAACGCCCGCTCCAATCGCGCGCCCCAGTTCGTATAAAGCAAAAACCCGCTCCCACTCAATTTCGCCCCGCGCGTAAAATCAATCAGCCCCAGCTTCTCACACAACTCGATATGATTCTTCGCTTTAAAACTGTGCGTCACCTTGTCACCCCAACGCCGAATCTCCGGATTATCCTCGGCCGTTTTCCCAAGCGCCACCGACGCATGCGGCACATTTGGAATCCGCAACAAAATCTCATCCCGCGCCGCCTCCGCCTCCGCCACCTCCTTATCAATCGCCGAAATTTTATCTCCAATCCCCTTTGTTTCCGCTTTCTTCGCCTCCGCCTCGGCCAGCTTTTTCTGTCCCATCAACGCCCCGATTTCCTTGGAAACCCGATTCCGTTCCGCCTTCAACTTCTCCACTTCACCCAGCAACCCGCGCCGCTTCTCATCCAACGCCAGCGCCTCATCGATCTTCTTCTCATCCGCGGCCCCGCGCGTGGCGAGCCGTTCTCGCACCGCCGCCGCGTTCTCCCGGATCATTTTGATATCCAACATGCGCGCGATTTAAAAACATCCCTCCCCCACTGAGCAAGCGGGAACCCCTAAAACAAACATCGGCGCGGGCAAAACTCATTGCGCCAGAACACCGATCAAATTTCGTTGTCAGATTTCCTTCCCATTTCTCAACGCAGACCTCTAATATGCGAACGATGAATTTGTTGACGGGCAAAAATCGATTCGGTCATCGCCCATAAATATGAAAGATGAAGTTTTTAAAGAAGCTCAGCCCATCGCTGACTTCGCTTTTGGCGAGAAAGTCGCCGCAGTTTTCGACGACATGCTCGACCGCTCCGTTCCTTTCTACAGCGAAATGCAGCGCATGATCGCTGAGATGGCTCGCGATTTCGCCGTCGACGGCACGAACATCTACGACCTCGGCTGTTCCACCGGAACCACCATGATCAATCTCGATCGGGTCGTTCCCGCCGGCGTCAAATTCATCGGCGTGGACAATTCCAAAGAGATGCTCAAACGCTGTTCGACCAAATTGTCCGAAAGCGGCGTCACGCGCCCGCTCGATCTAATCACAGCCGATCTGAACCAGGGCGTCGAAATGCACAATGCCTCGATGGTCCTCATGATCCTCACCCTGCAATTTGTGCGCCCGCTTTATCGCGACACCCTGATCAAGGCGATCCTCAACGGCTTGAACGAAAATGGCTGTGTGATCCTCGTTGAAAAAGTCATCGGCGAAGATTCCGTCTTCAATCGCCTTTTCATTAACTACTACTACGAAATGAAAAAGCGCCACGGCTACACCGAAATGGAAATCGCCCAAAAACGCGAAGCGCTTGAAAACGTCCTTGTCCCCTACAAACTCCTCGAGAACCGCGAAATGCTTTTGCGCGCCGGCTTCCGTTACTGCGACGTCTTCTTCAAGTGGTACAATTTCACCGGTATCATCGCTGTAAAATAATGATCAAGATCGGCAATTTTCTTTTTCACTACCGCAACGGCCTCTTCCCCGTTCTCTACCTCCTGCTCTTTCTTCAATGGCGCCCGCTGCTGCCCGATTTTCGCCAGGCCGCCCTCATCGGCCTCGTAATCGCCCTGATCGGTCAGGCTTTTCGCGTTGTGACCATTGGCTTCGACTACATCATCCGCGGGGGTCGCGATCGTCGCGTTTACGCCAAGGACCTTGTCACCGGCGGCATGTTTTCCCATTGCCGCAATCCACTCTACGTCGGCAATTTCCTCATCATCGTCGGCCTCGGAATCGCCTCCAACTCCCTCTTCTTCGTCGCCGTCATGATTCCCCTCTTCGCTTTTATCTACCGCGCCATCGTCGCGGCCGAAGAAAATTTCCTCCTCGGAAAATTTGGAGCCGCCTTCCAGAGCTACTGCGCCGACGTCAACCGCTTTCTTCCCAACTTTAGCGGCTTCAGCAAATCCATTTCCGGCATGACCTACAACTGGCGCCGCGTCATCACCGCCGAATACGGTTCCGCCTACATCTGGACCGCCGGCATGCTCGCGGTCACGCTGCGAAATGCTCTGACGACTCCCGGCACGCCACACCGCGACATATTGGTACGCTCCCTATGGATCGGCCTCGGCATCGTGACCCTCGCCTACCTCGCCGCTCGTATCCTGAAAAAGACCGGCCGCCTCGTCGCTCCGATGACGTCGATGCCCAAATCCGAACCCGAGCCACAGGCCAACTAGGCTCTATTGCGCTTTATCTTCAGCAACTCGGATCTTCTCACCAATCCGCAGTCGGTTTGGATTAATCGTCGGATTCAGCGCCTGCAATTCCGAGACGCTCTTGTGAAACCTGCTGCCAATCGCGGATAACGTGTCGCCGCGCTTCACCACATAAATCTTCACAGTAAAAACCGACCCCGGCGTCAAATTGGTGCTGCTGAGCAGACCACTTGAAACAGCCGGCGCCTTTTCATTTGCTTTCCGCCCTTCCCCTCCCGAATGCGCACACCCAGCGATGAGCGCCGCCACTACACAAACCAATACCATTCGCATTACTATCATCCTCCTTACCGCGTATACTACACCTGTTCTACCCAATCCAAAAATCGCCGTGCCCAATCTTGTTAATCGTGTAAATCGTGTCAAAAAAGAAAGCCTAAAAACAGATCGGCTTCCCCACACTTTTCGCCGCTGCAATCAACTCCTTCATTTGACTCTGAAATTCGACCAGAAAAATCCGATTCCGTTCACTAGGCAATTTCCATGTGCGCCACTTCCCAAACGCTGGCCACCAACTCTGCATCCATCGCGTCACTCGGGTTTTCTTGATCGAAAACGTCCCCAATCGATCCACTTCCGCTTCCAGGTCGCCGAGCCATTCGACGCCCAAAAAATCGCCCGCGTGACACCCATTATAAATCACCTTTCCAAACAAAACCGGAAACTCCGACTGCCGCTCCCACAACTGATCACGAATCAGCGCAATCAACCCAATATTTCCAAGCCGATGATCCACCAGTTTCATCTGCGGATGTTCGCACGCCTCTTCCCGTCTCCATGTCTCAAATCGCCACCACAACTCATCGTTCGACGTTTCGAAGGTCAGCCCGCCATCCGGCTCCAAATTCGGCCATATCTCCTCCGGCGGCGGCGTCTTCAATCGACCCCGTTCAAAACAATCACAATGCACCCACGCATCCAATCCCATCGCTAATCAATTTACCGCAAGTCTCCCACCCGGCCAATTTCCGCATCGCAACGAAACCATCCCTCGTTTAAAAAGCGTCATGCTCCGAATCCTCGTCATCATCTTCGCAGTCATCGTTCTCTTTGTCCTGCTGCGAGGCCTTTTTTCCGGAGGCGACTCAAAGTAGCGCGGCGCTTCCCCTCTCAATCATATGCGCCACCCTGGCTCGCACGCCATCGTCTTTTCGGCGTGAACCGGGAAACGTCACGGTTAGACTCTCTGTCATTGAAATTAACTGTGCGACTTGCTGGTAAGGGATGGGCCGATGCGTCCATTAGCGACGGTATCAACGAATTGTCGACTGACATTAGTTACATTTCGGACGGTATCGGCGAAATGGCTTCAGCTGCCAAAGCGATTCTGCGAGGCTCAACAACGGCGCAATTCGCTTTTCAGCACGAACCTGGTGAGCATGTCTTTGTTCTTACACGTGGAAGCGATGACGCCTTAAGAATGGAGATCTTCGAAAATCAACGTTCCTTCGAAGGGAAAATGAGAACCCCTCTCATGACGATCCATTGTGCTGTCTTGGATTTTGTTGGGCAGGTGTTTTCGAATCTGCACGCGTTGCAAATCGAGGAGGGCGGCGGATATAAGGACCGATGGAATCACGATTTTCCAATGGACGCATACGAATTCATTCGGCGGACGATCTGAATCACAAGTCGCAAGCGTCGCCGTTTCGTCCCGCTCCCAATGAGCACGCGTCACCAACGCTTCGTTGACGCCATTTTTACGCCATGACGCTTACGCATGCCGCTTCCCCAACGCTTGTGACGCTTAATTAACCCTTGTACGACGCATAGCGTAACGCTTAATCAGCAGCCCGCTTTTCGCATCTTTTTTACTCCCAACGACTTTCACATTTGATACGTATACGTATTAAAAGAAATATAGCACGCAACCGTCAAAGTCCTTGTAAAGCGTCAAAACGTTGACGCGGCCCGTACCGTTTCCGCTTTTTCCAAACAAAAACCAATCCTCCTTCTGGTTGCACCCCGACTCCGCCTCAGGTAAGCTTGCGGTTCTGATCGTATGACGTTGACTGAGAAAATTTTGGCCCGCGCGTCCGGCAAGGCGCGCGTTGAAGCCGGCGAGAACGTGTGGGTCAATGCCGATGTGCTGATGACCCACGATGTCTGCGGGCCGGGGACCATCGGCGTGTTCAAGCGCGAGTTCGGCAAGAACGCCAAGGTTTGGGATCGCAACAAAATCGTCATCATTCCCGATCACTACATCTTCACCGCTGACAGCAAATCGAACCGCAACGTCGATATCCTTCGCGATTTCGTGAAGGAACAAAACATCCCCTATTTCTACGACGTCATCGACGATCCGAACGGCCATTGGGTTTTCGATCCAACCAAGGGCGCGCTCAAGAAACAATACGGCTCGCACTTCGCGGGCGTTTGCCACACCGCCCTGCCCCAAAAAGGCCATACGCGTCCGGGCGAAATTCTTTTCGGCACCGATTCTCACACCTGCATGGCAGGCGCGTTCAACCAATTCGCCACCGGCATCGGCAACACCGACGCCGGCTTCGTCATGGGAACCGGCAAGTTGCTGATCAAAGTTCCCGAGACAATGCATTTCCGTCTCGAAGGCGCGCTTCAACCCGGCGTGATGGCCAAGGACGTGATCCTTCATTGCATCGGCCAGATCGGTTTCGACGGCGCCACCTATCGCGCCATGCAATTCGACGGCCCGGGCGCCTCCAATCTTTCCATCGACGACCGCATGACCATCGCCAACATGGCCATCGAAGCGGGCGGCAAGAACGGCATCTTCGAATTCGACGCCCAAACCAAAGCGTTCGTTGATTATCGTTGCAAACTCAACGGCACAAAATCGACCTATCAGCCCGTCGAACGCGATCGTGACGAAAAATTCGTCTTCGACACCACCGTCGATCTTTCCAAACTCGAGCCAACCGTCGCGTGCCATCCGGACCCCGGCCAGCGCAAGCTCGCCAAAGAACTCGGCAACATTGTTCTCGATCGCGCCTACATCGGTTCCTGCACCGGCGGCAAAACCAGCGACTTCCTCGAATTCGCGCGCGTCCTCAACGGCAAACGCGTCAAAATCGACACGTTCGGCGTGCCGGCCACTCCGGAAATCGTGCACGATTTGCAAACCTCGCGTTGGGGCGCCAAAACCGTTTGGGATATTCTCGTCGATGCTGGCGTGCAAATGACCGAGAACGCCGGTTGCGCCGCTTGCCTCGGCGGCCCGGTCGACACCTTCGGCCGCATGAACGCGCCGCTCAAATGCATCAGCGCGACCAACCGCAATTTCCCCGGCCGTATGGGCCACAAGGAATCGCAAGTATTCCTCGCTTCACCCGCGACCGTCGCAGCCAGCGCGTTGACCGGCAAAATCACCGATCCTCGCGAGTATCTTTCCTAAAGCGATCCACACCATGGATCGCGAAAGGCTGGATCGATGGCTTGAGCAAGGGATACTGGGGCTGGTCTGCCTCATTCTAATTCTCGCGCCGTTCCTTTTCGGAGCGACGCGCCCGCTCGACTTCACTTACATCCAGGGCCTCACCACCCTTGCCCTCGGCCTTTGGATAATCCGCTTCTGGATCCGCGACGAATACCGAATCCTCTGCCCACCTTTCGCCTGGGCCGTTCTCGCTTTCGTCGCCTACGTCATCTGGCGTTATAAAGGCGCCGACGTCGAATACCCGGCGCGCATGGAACTGAATCGCATCCTTGTTTACGCCGCGCTCTTCTTCATCATCCTCGACAATTTCAACACCAAGGAGTGGACCCAGGTTCTCGTCTGCACATTGATCTTCGTTGGCATGGCCATATCCATGTACGCCGTTTATCAATACGCCACGGGTTCTCACAAGATTTACAACACGCCCCAACCCATCAACTACTACGGCCGCGCTGGGGGGCCATTCATCTGCCCCAACCACCTCGCGAGCTATGCTTCGATGGTCGTTCCCATTGCGCTCGCGCTCACGTTGATCGCGCGCATGAACATCATCCTCAAGATCCTGATCGGTTACGCCGGCATCGTCATACTCGTTGGCGCTTTTGTCAGCTTGTCGCGCGCTGGATGGGCAGTTCTCGGTTTGGCCATCGCCGCAATGATGCTCACGCTTCTTTACAACCGCGATTTTCGCCTGAAAGCCATCATTGTTTTGGTCGCTGTTTTAATTCCCGCCGTTTGGCTCGGAATCAAAAGCGCCGGCATGCAAAAGCGCATCGACAAAAGCTTTGGCCTCACCGGTTTCGGCGACGATCGTCTCGTCCTTTGGCGTGGCGCCCAAGCCATGTGGCACGAAAATTTTTGGACTGGCGTTGGCCCGGCCCATTTCGATATCCGCTATCGTCCCTTTCGTCCGCCATTGACTCAATTCCAGGTTCGGCCCGAATACGCGCACAACGACTACCTCAATACGCTCGCCGACTACGGAATGGTCGGCTTCGCCCTCACAATGATCGCGTTGGGAATCTTCTGGCTGGGCGTCGTTCGCATCTGGCGATACGTGCGCCGCGGAAACGACTTTGGTTCCAAACAAAGCACACGCGCCGCGATTGTCATGGGCGCCAGCGCCGGCTTGGTGGCGTTGATGCTTCATTGCATCGTGGAATTCAACATCCACATTCCCGCGCTCGCAATCGTGTGCGTTACGTTGCTCGCCATCGTCACTTCGCATTGGCGTTTTGCCACAGAACGCTTCTGGCTGCGTCCGGGTGTCGTCGGCCGCCTATTCGGAACGCTCGCCTGCGCCGCTCTGGCCGCCTGGCTCGGCTTTAACACTGTTCGCACTTTCCGCGAGCAACGCCTGGTCGTGCGCGCCGAAGACATGCCCGACCACGGCGAAGAATATCGCGCGCTGATGAAACGCGCGTTCGCGATCGATCCAAAAAATCCCGAGACCGCCTACTGGATCGGCTCCAGTTTGCGCCGCCAGGCCTGGACCACGGTCGGCGATTATCAAAAGCAGGCGCAGGAAGCCATCGAATGGTTCAATAAGTCTCAGGCGTTGGATCGCTACACGCCGCAAAGTTACATCGGCATAGGAATGTGCCTGGATTTTCTCGATCGCCGCCAGGAAGCGTGGCCATTTTTCCGCCAGGCGCTCGTGCTCGATCCGAACAATTACTACGTCCTCGCCACCTATGGGTGGCACTTAATGCAATTCGAAGCCTGGCAACCCGCCGCCAAAAAACTCGCATCCTCTCTCGGCCTTCAGCCAAACAACAATTCCATGGCTCGCAGTTACTTTGATATCGCCGTCCGCAAACGCGATGAACAGAATCGCCCGCCCGAAATCAGCAAACCGGACGAACCGCCAAAACAAACCTCCGAGGCGACGAAGAATTAAAGCCCGCTCGGATGGTCGATGAACGACCACGGCACGCGAAATTTTTTCGCCAGATTTTCGGCCAACGCTTTCACCCCAAACGTCTCCGTTGCGTAATGCCCGCCATAAAACACGTTCAATCCCAAATCCTCTGCCATCGCATAAGTCCAATGCGGCCCCTCGCCAGTGACGAAAGTGTCCACACCTTCGCTCGCCGCGATTTTCATTTCCGCCCCTGCCCCGCCGGTCACAATCCCGATCTTCCGGCATTTCTCTGCGCCGCCGGGTAAAACTTTCGCTGGCGCGCCAGTCGCTTTTTCCAATCGCCTCTGCAGATCCTCACGCCCGACCGCGAGAGTTCCCCGCACACCCAAATGCCGACCCTTCTCAAAAAAGAACGGCTTCACTTCACGAAGACCAAGCGCGCGCGCGAGCAGCGCATTGTTCCCAAGTGTTGGATGCGCATCCAGCGGCAGATGCGATGAATAAACCGCCAAATCCGCTTCGATCAAAGTCCGCATCAATTCATAACGCCGGCCCGTCCATGGATGACTCTGACTCCAAAACAGCCCGTGATGCACAATCAAAAGATCCGCGCCTTGTTTAACCGCAAGCCGAACCGTCGTGAGAGTCGCGTCAACCGCCGCCGCAATGCGTGTCACGCGCCCACTATTCTGCGCCTGCAATCCGTTCACCGCGCCGGGGTAATCCGTGAACTCGGACGTTTTCAGGATTCGATCCGCATATTCAATCAGCTTCGATAATTCCCTTACAGGCATCGGGGCAATTGAACGGCTTCCTTTTAAAATCGTCCAGTCGCCGTACAAAAAAAAGGGAGCGACCACTGCCGCTCCCGGAAACCTGACGTTTGGAACTTTTTATTGCCGTGTCAGGTCATCAATCACCATTTTGCCGTTCGCGTCGTTGTGATATTTCACGGTCACGCGATCGCCATTCTTGTAGTCGGAAGCGCGAATCGATTTGCCGTTGATCGAGTATGTTTCTTCGCGTCCCGCATTTTCAATGATCACGCTGTTGTTATTAACCATTTTGATGCGGCCAATCGCGGTATGCGTGCGATTGTCGCGATCAGCGCTCACTTCCACTTTTGCATTCTTATCGCGGCGCTCCGCATCGGTATAAAGCTTGGCCTTGCCGGTCTCACTCGTCGCCGCGGCTCCACGGGAAGATTTCGGGCGGAAGAACGGGCTCTCGTCATAGTTCGGATTGCGGTAATCCGGCCAATTGGTTTGAGCGATGCCCGGCGCATCCATGATCTCGCCCTTCGTGGCGTCGAGAATCAAATACGCATCCGAACGATCCGATGGCGTCAAGGCGCTGAGCGGCACCGCGAGCAATTTTTCCTTCACTCCCAGGAAACCGCCCGTCGCGATCGTCGCATAAGCGACCTTGCCCGATTGAAAATCAATCACCAGATCCTTTATTTCGCCAAGGTCTTCGTTGTTGCGATTGCGAATCTGCATGCCGATCAAGTTGTGCGCGCGATTGATTGGTTTGACCGTTTTCTCGATGCGAACTTCCTGTTTGTAATTTGCGCGCGCGTCGCTGTCGGCTTTGACTTCCGCTTCGACCTTGGGTGCGTCGCCTTTTGCGTTTGCCTTTACTTCAACGTCTGCGGCCATCAGGAAACTGGTTCCGAGCGCCGCGATTATTGCCATCAAATAACTGCGTGTTCTCATGCTTCCAAGTTATTGGCCCGGCAAAATCTGCAACAGCCGACAAACCCTGAATCACGCTTGCGAGCGCGCCTTGGAAACGCCGCCACTATTCCATTACTAGGGGTTGCGAAAGAGCGAGTGTCCCGTGTCTCAAAGCTGTGTAAAAAATTTGGACACGATATCTGAAAAACGGCGCCTAATGCCCTCTCCACAAGCATTGGCATACCCGCTGCTCAACCGGCAACCGCAATAGGCATCCCGCGGCTCGCAATTTCAAAATGCTTGGCTTTGTGACCGGTCGGATGCGCTGCTCGCGGCAATTGCGGGCAGGTCCCTGAAAAACCTGATGCTGAAAAATAAAATTAAGAATGGTTGGTCTTGCTTTGTTGTGACGATCGCGCTCCTCGCAATGAGCTTTTCAATTAAAGCGCAGAGCCCTTTCGAGGCCGCGGTGAAAGTTAGCGCCACAGTCTCGACCAGCCCGGCCCGAATCACTTTGAGCTGGGGCGTCACGAGCGGCGTTTCCAGCTACAGCATTTCACGCAAGGCGATTAACAGTTCGACATGGACGCCTGTCGCGACAGTCACCGGATTGAATTGGACTGATTCCAATGTCTCGGTCGGCCAGGCTTACGAATATCAAATCATCGCATCCGGCGTGGCGGCGACCGGTTACATTTACGCGGGCATTAACGCGAATATGGTCGAGTCTCGCGGGCGAATTCTATTGGTCGTCGACAATACCTACGCGTCGCAGCTCGCTGCCGAACTGGCGCGCTTCCAACAAGACCTCATTGGCGACGGCTGGACCGTCGTTCGTCGTGACGTTTCGCGCAGTGACTCGCCCGCCACGGTGAAGAACGTGATTAAAGCCGAATACAACAACGGCGGACTCCGCTCGGTTCTGTTGTTCGGGCACGTCGCGGTCGCTTACTCAGGTGATTTTAATCCCGACGGCCACACCAACCACATCGGCGCATGGGCTTCGGATTCTTACTACGGCGACATGGACGGCTCGTGGACCGATTCGAGCGTGAACGACACCAGCTCAGAAAGCCGCTGGAATTGGAACGTCCCGGGCGACGGCAAGTTCGACCAATCCACGATCCCGTCCGACCTCGAACTGGAAGTCGGCCGCGTCGATCTGTCGAACATGACTTGCTTTTCGAACAAAACGCCGTCCCGCAGCGAGCTCGATTTGCTCCGGCAATATTTGAACAAGGATCACAATTTTCGTCACGGAATGCTGAACATCGAGCGGCGCGCCGTCATTTGTGATAACTGGGGGAATCCTTATGGTGAAGCTTTTGCGGCGAGCGCCTGGAGCATCGGAGCGGCTCTCTTCGGCGCGCCCAACACCATTGGACTCGGACCGAACACTTATTTTTCGACGCTTTCGAACGGCAGCGCACTGTTCGCCTGGGCAGGCGGCGGCGGCAGCTACTACACCTGCGGCGGCGTCGGCGGCGCAGACGATTTCGCGCTCAGTGATGCCAAAGCTGTTTTCACATTGTACCTCGGCAGTTATTTCGGTGATTGGGATAATGAGAGTAATTTCTTGCGCGCTCCGCTGGGCAGCACGACTGCGACCTTGACCAGCGGCTGGTCCGGCCGTCCCGAATGGTGGCTGCATCACATGGGGCTCGGTGAAACGATCGGATTCGACGCGCGCCTGACCATGAACAATCGCCCGGGCGGCACATACAGCCCGCAGTATTCCAATTCACGCGGCGTGCACATCACACTTCACGGCGACCCGACGCTCCGTTTACACCCCGTCATTCCGCCGTCCAACCTCCAAGGCGTAACCGTCGGTTCAACCGTGACTTTGACCTGGGCGCCTTCGACGGACAGCGCCATTCAAGGTTACTACGTTTATCGCGCGACCTCTGCGAACGGCCCCTTCACTCGCGTCACTCAGGATTTGCTGACCGCGCCAACCTTCATTGACGCAGCGGCTCCGGCCGGCGCGGTTTACATGGTGCGCGCCGTGAAGCTGGAACAGTCGGCCAGCGGCACTTATTACAATCCAAGCCAGGGTCTGTTTTACGGCAGCGGTTCGACCGGCGGCGGCGGACCAACTGCTCCGATTGCGCCTTCGAATTTCACCGCGACCAGCGCCAGTTCGTCATCGATTCGTCTTGCGTGGTCGGATAATTCAGCCAACGAAACTGGCTTCAAGGTCGAACGCAAAGTCGGCGTTGCTGGAGCTTATGCAACCGTCACCACGACGACCGCCAGCGCAACCAGCTTTACTGACAGCAGCCTCACCGCGGGCACCGTTTACTTCTATCGATTGTCCGCTCTGAATAGCGTTGGCGCCTCAACCACCGTTGAAGCGACGGCCGCCACCGCAGCTGCTTCCGGCGTGACCGCCAGCGCAACGTTTGTGAAAACGGACGCGACCACGCAAGGAACCTGGAAGGGGGCCTATGGCGCGGATGGCGCGCAGGTGCTTGGCGACAGCGCTGCGCTGCCCGGCTACGTGCAAATCACACCTGCCGGCAAGGAAGATTGGACCTGGCAATATTCCACCACCGACGCACGCGCGCCTCAACGCATCAGCGCTGCTGATCGCATCGCAGCCGTTTGGTATCAAGACGGCTCTTTCACCGTGGATTTGAATTTTACCGACGGTCAAACACATCGCACTGCGCTGTATTTCATCGATTGGGACCTCAGCGGTCGCATCCAGACCGTGGAAATTCTCGACGCCGGCAGCGGCGCGGTGTTGAACACGCAAACGCTTTCAGATTTCGGTTCCGGCAAATATCTGGTTTGGGATCTGAAAGGCAACGTGCGAGTCCGCCTCACGAAGGTCGCTGGCTTCAACGCCGTCCTGAGCGGTTTATTCTTCGGTCCGGCTGGTTCCACCGGCGGCGGATCAGTCCAACAAACGACCAGCGCAATCTTGAATCAATCGAAACTCAACGTCCGAATCAGCGGCGCGCCCGGACAAGCATTCAAGATCTATTCGAGCGCGAACCTCACCTCGTGGACCGAAGTAACCACAGTCACTCTCACCGGCACAACTTACGACTACACCGATGCCGGCGGCGGCACAGGAAAATTCTACAAGGCAATTCCGCAATAACTTTGTGTGTCTGACAAAGAAGGCCGCCTCGGGAATCCGGGCGGCCTTTTTCGTATCAAAAATTAAGCGACGGCCGTGTTTAATCCCAACCGCTCGCGCGCGCGTGTGAAAACTGGGCACTCGTTAAGCAACGGCCGCACTTCAATCGTAATGTCGTATTGCAGGCACGGATAACTTTTCGCGATGGCAAGCGCTTCGTCCAAAGTCTCCACATCCAGCATCAAATAACCGCCGATCACTTCCTTGGATTCAGCAAACGGCCCATCCGCCACCACGCGCCCGTTCTTGCCGGAAACAAACTTCCCGCTCCGCGCCAGCGGTTGACCGCCTTTGACTTTCCCGGATTTCGACACCCCATCAAACCAGCCCATGACGCGCCCGATCACTTCTTGAAGTTCCTCGTCTGAAAGACCTTCATCCCATTCCTTGCCGCGAAAGAGCAGCAGATAGCCAGGATTGTCCGCATTCTCCGCCATTCCAAATGTTTCAATATTCATATTCAGTTCCTTCACCACCTCAACGAACAGCTCAGCCCGCCGAGGACATTTCCCTCATTTTATTTTTTTATTCGCGTCAGCCTTTTGTGTTTGCGGACCTAAATTACTACGCAACCACGCGAGCAGGTTCGCAACATCCGCCGGTTTCAATGTCTCAACAAAAGAGGGCATCAACGAATTGGCAACGCGCCGCACCCCAAGGACATCCTTGCGAAGCAGCGTTTGTTCGGCTCCATTCGGCTGCATGACAGTCAGACTCGTTGCCCCGTCGTCCTTCAATATTCCGACGCTCGACCCGCCATCAGACATTTGAACGACGGTCGTTTCGAATCCAGGCCGAATACGATCATTCGGCATCAGGACATCCTTCAACAGCGCTTCTTCCGCGATCCCAAGCTGCCCAATCAAATCCGGCCCAACATCGTGACCTTCATTGCCGATGCGATGACAATTCGCGCACGCCTGCACAAACAATTCATGGCCACGCTTTAAATCACGTGGACCGGCGAGCGCATCGACATACCGTCGAAATGTTTCGTCACTGACTTGTTGAACGTCCGGAAGTTTTCCAGTCACTGTCGTTGTTTCTTCGTCGGCGATTTCAGCGCTAAATGTCTCTTCGAGCGCACGAGCTGAATTTCGAACATCAGTGTTTGAATTGGCGGCCAACGCCGCAAGCGTCGCGCGCGCCGTTTTGTTTTGTAGCCGCTTCCGAGGCGCATTCTTTCGACCTTTGGCCAAGCCGTTTAACAGGGCCGCCTTTGTTCCGTCCGGCGCATTGTTGATCGTTGCAAGCGCGACCTCCAACTCACCATCGTCGCGTCGCGCCGAAATGGTTTGAGCGAGCGAACCCACGAATCCTTCCGGCGCGCCTTCTTTCGAGGTAAGTTCGCGCAACATCTCAAGCCCACGACCATGCAGTGAAGAAAGAATCGCCGCATCCATCCATCGAATCGACAGCTGTTCGCGCGCAAATCGCGCCAGCAGCGCGAACGCGCGCGGATCGCGCGCCTCGCCAAGACTCAATGCAAATTGAATCAAAACACCCGGATTCTGCTCGCTCCCAGCGGCATCGACAGCTTCCGTGAGGAGTGATCTACCCTCATCGGCTCCAAATCGCTGGTCAGCAAGCTGCAGAGCATGCACACGCACCGAAGCATTCGGATGGCGGATAAATCGCTGAACATCCGCAGTGGCAAGGACGTGAAGTTGATCCAGCGTACGCAATGCGGCTATAAGCGAAAGCGTTTCGGCATTTTTATCCGCAAGCAATTCTCGCAACGCTGAAGCCGCCGTTTTTTCATTCTTTTCGACGAGTAGGCGTTGCGCCGTTTGCCGACGCCATAACAGAGGACTCGCACAATCTTTGGCCAAAGCCGCCGCATCGAGCGAGCTCATGTCGACAGCCGGAGCTGGCTTGGCGTCGCGATGCGTGAGACGATAAATACGTCCGCGATCATGCCCATTGTAAACGCCGTATTGCTGCTGAAGGTGCCGCGGAATCGCGGAGTAATCCTCAATAATCTCGCGATAATAATCGACAATCCAAATAGAACCATCCGGCCCATGCGTGAGATTCATCGGATGACTCCACGTATCCGAACTTGCCGCAAATTCAGATTTCTCCTCGCCCGAAACGCGCTGAATCTTTAACGCCGAACCGTCTTCCAGGATTTGTGCCCGATGAATGAGATTGCCCGCGGGCTCGCAAACGAAATATTGCCCATGCAAACCCGGCAGAACGCTGTCCTGATAAATCATCGGCCCGCAAGCCGCGGTGAACCAACCATCCGCTTCGCTTTCGGCCGCGCCATAACGCGAGTTGTAATACTTAAAATACGCGGGATCATCCGCGCGTTTCTGCCGCCACGGATGCGGTTTGGAAATCGAGTAGGCATGTCGATCCCCCGTCGGCGCTTCAATATTTGGCCCAACCGCGTCCGGGTTGCGCGCCAGATACCGCCACGGTAACGGCGCAATATAGATCGCGGGAATCGTCGTCGTAACAATGAAACGATCGCCCGCATCCGTCATCGCGAATCCAAACGTATGCGTGCTGCCCGTCACCGGCTCAATCGCGCTTCCGTCCGCGCGAATGCGAAAATCCGATCCCGGCAGCCGCACCGGCTTTGGCAGATGCGGCCCTGTGATTTCGCCCCCGCCCCACCCACGTCCAAAATAAATCCAACCATCAACTCCCCACTGCGGCGCATTAATGCCGCGTTCGAGCGCTCCCGTCGCAAACCCAGTAAACAACTTCTCATGAACTTCCGCTCGTCCACCGCCGTCCCGATCCGCCAAATAAACAATATCCGGCGCGCATGCGACGATCACGCCGCCGCGCGCAGGAACAAGTCCATAAGCCGGCGGCAAATTCGTCGCCCAAGTTTCGGCGCGATCCATCCGCCCATCTCCATTCGTGTCGTAAAGAACCTTAACAACCCCGTACGTCCCAGCCTCCGCCGCACGCTTGAACTTCTCATCCGCCTGCACACGCCGAACCTGCGTGTCCAGCTGCCCGCTTTTGTTCAACTCCTCAATATCAAGCTGTCCTTCCAAATTGTAGCCGTGAAGTTCGCTCACGAACATCCGCCCGCGCTCATCCCAACACACCGCCGACGGCGAGGAAATCAACGGTTCGCTTGCCACGACTTCCATGCGAAATCCCTCCGGCAACTTGAACGCCGCCGCGCTCTGCTCCGGCGAAAGCGGCGCTGGCGCGTCAGTCGGCTTGGGAATTTCAGCCTCCGCCGCGACGGCCGTTACGAACATTGCCAGGATTCTCAAGTTCATACGGCATGCGCGCTCAGCTGCTATTTGCTTTCAGCTTCCTTCGGCAACGGCCGTTTGTGATACGGTGAAGACAAATTGAAATAGATCCCGCACAACGGCCGATCCGTCTCCGTCTGGCTCAAAATAATCGTGATCTGCTTATCCAACGCGATCCCATGCCGCAAATTTGGCCCGCGATTCTGATACGCCTTGATCGCTTTTTCCATTAATGACTTCAGCGATTCCTCTGCGCGTTCAGGCGTCTTGTCGATGCAAACGATAAATTTATCATAAGCTTTTAGCGCGTCATCAATCTCCGGCCTGAACGTCTCAACGGTCACAACCTCGATTTTCGAAATTTGCCGCGAAAACGAAAGCAAAAACGGGTTCCCAGGCGCTCAAGTTCGCGCCGGTGTTCTCCGATACAACAAGGGACGAACCTCCACGGTCGCAGTGTTTTCGCGCCCGGAGCTGATTTGTATCGGAATGAAGACTTTGACGATCAAGCATCGAATTTGGGCAACCCTGGCGAGTTTACTGGCGATTTCCGCCATCGGCGTCGCCATCACGATGCATATCGAACAAGGCATTGTGGCCCGTCACGACGAAACCTCCGAACGCCGCCAAAAACTGCAGAACGCCGCCGACAAATTGCGCTTCGCAATTCTTTTGAGCAGCGATGCCCTGCGCGGAATGCTGATCGAAAGCAATCCTGCCGACAAAAAGCACAAAATTGAATCCGACGATCTGACCGCCAACGTCACCGAATACCTGCGTAACGAACTCGCTTCCGAATCCGCCCTCGGAAATTCCGTGCGCGGTTTCTACGAATTTCAAACAAGAACCTTGAAGCCGGCTGAAGCCAGGGTCATGGAATTGGCCGAAACGGATCGCAAAGCCGCCGCTGCCTATTATCGCGAAACCTATCTTCCGGCCCGCGAAGCTTCCATAAAAATGGTCGCCGCGTTCTCCGAAAAATTAAGCCGCTATTCCGACCACGACGCCACGCTCGCCGATGGCCGCCGCTATACCGCGGTCGGACTGATGTTGAGCCTCGTCGTTTGCGCCATGGCTCTGGGCTGGTTGCAAGCGCGCGGCATCCAAAAAGCCCTCCACCACAACATCGCCGAACTCGATTCTCTCGCCGCCAAAACCGCCACCGCCGCGAACCAAATCGCGCAGGCCAGCCAGGACGTTGCAGCCGGCGCCGGCGATCAGGCCGCCTCGCTAGAACAAACCAGCGCCTCCCTCGAGCAAATGGCCAGCATGACCGCGCAAAATTCCAAGAGCGCCCAATCCGCCCAGGAACTCGCCTCACAGGTAAAATCCTCGGTGGATGGCGGCGTGAAAAGTAACCGGGAGATGCACGCCGCGCTCGTGATGATCGGCAGCTCCGCCGAGGAAATGGACAAAGCCATCCACGGCATTCGCGACGCCAACGATGACATGACCAAGATCATCAAGACGATCGACGAAATCACTTTCCAAACAAACATCCTCGCCTTGAACGCCGCTGTCGAAGCCGCCCGCGCAGGCGAAGCCGGCATGGGCTTTGGCGTTGTCGCTGATGAAGTTCGCACGCTCGCCCGCCGCAGCGCCGAAGCCGCGCGCGACATCGGCGCCAAAATCGAAAATTCTCTGCGTCGCAGCGAAGAAGGCGAGCGCGCCAATCAACGCATTTCCGAAAGCATGGGCGCCCTGATTCTGCGTTCCGATGAGGTGCGCGCGAAGCTCGAAGAAATTTTAAATCGCGTCGCGCAAATGGAACAAGTCATCGCGCAAATCGTCATCGCGTCGCGCGAACAAGCCCTCGGCGTCGGCCAATGCAGCTCGGCCGCCGGCCAGGTGGACAAAGTCACGCAATCCAACGCCGCCAGCGCCGAAGAAACCGCCAGCGCCGCCGAGGAACTGAACAAATACGCAAACTCTCTCGCTGATTCCGTCGTCAGCCTCGTCAATTTCATCGGCGGAAAACCGGAATCCTTCGGGGTCACTCCCGTCACCAAAGAAGAACCCAAATCAACTGCCCACCAATCCCGCGCAAAGGTTCGTCGCTCCGAATCCACTTTCGAATCCGAAGAATTTCCAATGGATGGCGACACCCGCCGGCAAACTTCTCGCTTCAGCCAAAGTTGAATTAGTCTCGCCTAACTTTCTTTGTTGACTTAAATTCTAGCGTTCCGTATTGGCTACGGAATGTTTCGTTTATTCGCCGCCACGCTCCTCGCGCAAGTTGTGAGTGTTGTTTCGGCCGCCGAACCCGCCGACAAATCGCAGTATCATCTTTTCAACCCCACCCCCCGCGATCTCATGCGCGAGATGAGCGCCGATCGCCCTGACAAAACCGAAAGCGCCTATACCGTCGATGCCGGCCATTTCCAAATTGAATCCGATCTCGTCGTTTATGCGCACGACCACGACACGGCCAATCGCGCCAACATCAGCGGCGACGCCTGGAGTTTCGTCACCTTGAATCTCAAGGCCGGCCTCTGCAACTTCTCCGACCTACAGGTCGTTCTTCTTCCCTACAGCCGCGTGCGCACCGACGACCGCGTCGAAGGCACGATTGACCGTCAAAGCGGTTTCGGCGACGTCCTCACGCGTCTCAAAGTAAATCTCTGGGGAAACGACGGCGGGAAGACCGCCGGCGCCATCATGCCCTACGTGAAATGGCCAACCAGCCAGGACGATCTCGGCAATCGCGCCATCGAAGGCGGAGTGATTCTCCCGCTCGCCTTTGAATTGCCAGCCGGATTCTCGGGCGGCGCCATGACTCAATTCGATTGGCGTCAAAACGGCGATTCACACGATTACCATGCCGAATTCATCAACACGATCACCATATCGCGCAACATCATCGGCAAACTCGACGGCTTCGTGGAATTCTTCAGTCTCGTCAGCGCCGAAGACGAAGCGCGTTGGATCGGAACCTTCGATTTCGGATTCACCTACGCCATCACGGACGACATGCAACTCGACGCCGGCGCCTACGTGGGTGTGACAAAATCGGCCGCAGACATCGCGCCGTTCCTGGGATTTTCCGTGCGCTTCTAATCAGCGCTTTTCGAGGCTCCGCAATGCATCGCGGACTGCCGCCGCCTTCTCGTAATCTTCCCGCCGCACCGCATCCTGCAACTGATGCTCCAGCTTTTCCTTTTCGCTCAACGGCTTGTTGTTGCGCAATTCCTGGATCCATCCTTCCAGCGAATGAATTTCGCCGCTTTGCTCGATCATGTCCGCCCGGCCATGTTCACGATAAAAATTGCGAATTTCATCCAGCCCTTCCTCGACCGACGCGATGGCCCCTTCAAAATCCTCTGATTCCAGCTTCTTCGAACCGAGCGCGCGAATCTGCATCATCAATAACTGCGGACGAAGCTGCTGCAACGCCCAGGCCAGTTCCGGATGCTCCGCGAACTTCTCAACGAAATCGAAAACCTTCACGTTCCGCTGCGTATCGCGCAGAACGGCGTCAAATTCCTTCAATTGGAAAAGACAGATGTAGCGATGATGATACTGGATGGCCTCCTGCTGCAATTTCGCGCAGTCCTCAGGCGACAGTTTAAAACCTTCCTCGCTGTCGTGTTCGGCGCGATGCTTTTCCACGCGCGATTCAAAATGTTCCAGAAGTGATTCGTGTCCATAGGGCTGTTTGCCATCCGGACGCCCCATCGCATTCATCTGAAGAATCCCGAGATCGACGCGCAGTTGAATTTTTTCTTTGCCGTCTTTGCCCTTAAACTTGCGAACAACGATCTGCCCGGCCTGGTAATCCCATGCGTCGAGCAAATGCGAAATATCGAAATTCATCGCTGCCGAAATTGAACACAATAATGTCTCCAAGTCAAAACTTTCTCAGCAAATTACGAGACCACGAGGGTATGTAGTTCCGCCTTTAGGCGGTTCTGCGCTTCGCCGGCCAGGCGCGTCACTCTCCCAAACACGATTCTCCTTTTTTTACGCCCGCCGCTCCGTAACATCGCGCGCTGCAAGGAATGAATCAGAATAACGGATTGCCTCTGGTGGCGCCCAAGGTCGCGGCGGTATTGGAACCAAACTTTCGTCCAGCCGTCCTCGCCAACCGCGCGTTTCTGGCCGAGATAGGCGCAGGCGTTCCCATCGCCCTCGCCGTCGAACAAGCCGACGGCTCCATTTTCCATCACCACACCAGAATCGCCGCACCTACGCACAAACTCGCCGCGGGCAACTTCACCTACGTCGAACGCCTCAGCAAATTTCTCCTCTGGTCCCGCGGCGGCTTCCGCATCCATTTCGAAGGCCCCGACGATCTCGCCGAACGTCTCGCCAATTATTATCAGTCCACCGCCACCGGCAAATTCGACGCCCAAATCATGGGCGAACGCATCTACGAAAAGCCTTTCGAAGTCGTGCGCGCGCGAAAACTCCCGCCCGAACGCGCCAGTTCCACGCCGCTCGGCCGCCACCTCAACGGCTGCCGCATTGGCTTCGATCTTGGCGGCAGCGATCGCAAAGTCGCCGCCGTCAAAGATGGCGAGTGCGTTTTCTCCGAAGAGGTCGTTTGGAATCCGATTCCGCAAAAAGATCCACGCTGGCATTTCCAGGAAATTCAAGACTCACTCAAACGCGCCGCCGACCACCTGCCCCGTGTCGATGCCATCGGCGGTAGTTCGGCCGGCGTTTACGTCAATAATCGCGTCAAAGTCGCTTCCCTTTTCCGCGGCGTGTCGCCCGAAGACTTTGAGAAGCACGTCAAAAATATTTTCCTCGAACTCCAACGCGCCTGGAATCACATCCCGTTCGAAGTCGCTAACGACGGCGAAGTCACCGCCCTCGCCGGCTCCATGGCGCTCAGCGTCAATTCCGTCCTCGGCATCGCCATGGGCACCAGCACAGCCGGCGGCTACGTCACCGCCGACGGCAACATCACCACTTGGCTGAACGAGCTCGCCTTCGCGCCCATCGATTACAATCCCCAGGCCGCCGTCGACGAATGGTCGGGCGATTACGGTGTTGGCGCGCTCTATCTTTCACAACAAGCCGTCGCGCGCTTGCACGGCGCCGCCGGAATCGAACTGCCAGCGCAGCTTCCCTTCGCAGAAAAACTGAAGGAAGTCCAAAAGCTCATGGACGCCGGCGACGAACGCGCCAAGAAAATCTACCAAACGATCGGCACATTCCTCGGTTACGCACTCGCGCACTATTCGGACTTCTACGATATCCGCAATATGCTCGTTCTCGGCCGCGTCACCTCCGGTCCCGGAGGCGACATCATCCTTAATGGCGCTAAAGAAGTTTTGCGCGTCGAATTTCCCGACCTCGCCGCCAAAATCCAATTCCACATCCCCAACGAAAAAGACAAACGCCACGGTCAGGCCGTCGCTGCCGCCAGTCTTCCAGCGCTAAGTCTCGTTGCGACTCCAGACGACCGTTTGCCCCAATCCAGCTAATGAACCCTTACCATCACCTCGTTCAACAGTACGCCGAACTTCTCCACACCGGCAAACGCGCGCCATTCGGCGGCTTCTCTCCGCTCGATCGCCCAAAAACCGATCAGGATTCCCCGCGCGCGCTCATCTTTTCGCCGCATCCCGACGACGAATGCATCATCGGCGCCCTGCCCCTTCGCATCATGCGCGAAGCCCATTTCAACGTCATCAACGTCGCAGTCACCCAGGGCAGCAACAAAGAACGCCAACCCGCCCGCTTCGAAGAACTCAAACGCGCGTGCGATTACATCGGCTACGGCCTCATTCAAACAAAGGAAGGAGGGCTTGAGAAAATAAACATTAAAACCCGTCAATACGATCCGGCACACTGGAATGTGTACGTTGGAATTATCATGGGAATTCTAAAGGCGCAAAATCCTCGAATTATTTTCTTCCCGCACGAACACGACTGGAACTCTACTCACGTCGGAACGCACTTCCTAGTGCTCGACGCGCTCACCTCCCTCGGTCCAGACTTCGAATGCTACACCATCGAGACTGAATACTGGGGCGCGAACACTTGCCCAAACTTGATGGTCGAATCCACCGCCGACCAAGTCGCCGATCTCGTTTCCGGAACTTCCTTTCACGAAGGCGAAGTCCGCCGCAACCCATTTCACCTTTTTCTTCCCGCCTGGATGCAAGACAACGTCCGCCGCGGCAGCGAAGTCGTCGGCGGCCAGGGCGAAGCCGCGCCCGATTTCACCTTCGCCACATTGTACCGCCTGCGCCGCTGGAAAAACGGCGCCTTCCACAACGTCTTCGAAGGCGGCAAAACCCTCCCCGCCAACACCGGCGCCGGATCACTCTTCGATTAGATTTGGATAGAAGTCGAGGTAACGAGACTCTGACTTCGCCGCTCAAACTTCCGGCGTATACCCCATCACGATATCGAACTTCGCCGCCTGCTCACCCGCCTTCGAATTCGCAACTGGCGTAAACGGCACGGTAACCGCCGAGCGATCCTTTTCACTCAAACTCTTCCAAATCCCATCCTTTTCATTCCCGGCAAATCCCTGGATATAACACTGCGTCGTCCACTTCTCGTGCCCCTTCATCTTGATCGCGTAATGAATATGCGGCGTGCGCCCCGGATACGGCACCGGCTTGATCGTCCGAAAAACATACTCGCCCGTCGCGCCCGTCAAAAACCGCCCAAACCCCTGAAAATGCTTGTCCGCCTTCTCCTTGTTCGTCGTGCCGGAATGCAAATACGCGCCGTTATTATCGCATTGCCAAATCTCCACCAGCGCATTGCGAATCGGGTCCCCGCGCCGATCCAAAATCCTCCCACTCACCCACGTGATCGTCCCAACCGCGGGCGTCAAACCATCATTGACGATGATCAAATCGTTGTCCGTATCCATCGGCAAATGATCCGGATAAAACGGCCCTTCCGTCTGCTTGGGCGTCAACATCAACGCCTCCGCAAATGCGCCCGGCGTCGCGAAAAATGCCGCAGTTATCCCGAGCCCCTTAAAAAATTGACGGCGTGAAGGAACAAAAATGTTAGGAGGAGTCATGCCCGGATCATGCTCCGGCGTCCTAAAATCGCAAGCGCGATTCCGACTCCATAACCGCGTCCAAAGCCATCCGCCAACTTCCTTGCAAAGAAGTGTTGCCACGCCGAATTTTTTTCTGACATGATGTTCGGATGGTATCAGTCCAAGCCCGGACCGCGCCTGATTTGTTTAAAATTGCTTTGGCTTCCGCTCCTGCGGAAGTCCCTCCTTCTGCAAGTCGGCAAAACCGGGGCGTGAAGCGAAAAAAAAGCCCCTGGAGGCTGTTGGGAGATGTTCTGGATCACGGTGGTCCAGGATATTTGCAGTTCGCAATCACGAATATCTGCAACGCCAAATGCGATTTCTGCGGCTTTGCAGTAGACCGTTTCGATCCGAAATCGCGCCGCAGCGTCACCTTGAAGGAAGCCAAAGACGTCATCGACATCGCGGTCAAAAACCACATCGGCTACCTCCTTTTCGTCGGCGGCGAACCCCTCGTTCACAAAGATCTTCGCGAAATGGTTCGTTATACAGCCGCCAGTGGCATCAAGCCGATGATTTGCACGAACGGCTCCCTTTGGACGCAGCAAAACATGCGCGATCTCGCCAGCGCTGGCCTGAGCAGCGTCATCATGTCGATTGATTCGCACGACGTCGCCAAACACGAAAAAAATCGCGGCCTCAATGACGTCTGCCGCAAAATCAAAGAAGCCAACGCCACCTTCGCAGAACTCGGCATTCAAACCACCGCCAGCGTCACCGCCAGCAAACTCATCGACGATTACGACAAGCTTCCCGCCTTCCTCGAAGACCTCGGCTTCGAAAACTGCACCTTCAGTTACCCGCTCACCAGCCTGGCTTCGAGCTACCTCAGCTTCAGCGATTCAAATCTCGTCAGCTATCGCACCGACGAACTCATCGAAGTTTTCTCCAAAATCAAGGAGATGAAAAAGCGCAGCGGCTTCCCTGTCGTCAATCCGACCGAAAGCCTCACCGAGATGCAGCGCCATCTTCGCAAACAACCGCAAAAATTCGGCTGCCTCGGCGGCCACAAATATTTCTATCTGGATTGGAATTTGAATTTGTATCGTTGTCACTTCTGGGAAAGTCCGATGTGCAACATTTATGAATTCGATCAAACCAAATTGATCCGCGACGGATGCACCCGCTGCATGATTGATTGCTATCGTGACCCCAGCGTTCTGCAATTCGTCGCCATTAACGCCAGCGATGCCTGGCAAAACCTGAAACGCGGCCGCTTCATCAAAGCGGCCAAACACGTCTGCGATTCACGCAACCTCACTTCGCTCAAAGCGGTGTGGGAAGATCGCAAATGGATAGGACGAGTCTAAGGAACGATTTACATGGCACGACCAGCACGCAACAACGGACACGCCCGCGCCGCCGCCCCGGCCAAATACGATGCGCACCATAACGTCTTGAATAAAGCTTATGGCGCCTTCGCCGATCTGCGCCGCGAACTTTCGGACACCAAACAATCGGTTGCCGAACGCACCGAACTCCTCAAGCTTTTCGCCAGTTGCGCCGATTCGCAGCGCGCCTGGCTTTTGCTCGAGGACTACTTCGAAAAACTCTCGCTCGCCCGCAAAGATTTTCCCGGCCAAACCTGGTGGCCGCGTTTGATGAACGCCAAGGGCAAGGAGCGCCTCGAAGAAACCGCCCTCCTTTTCCTGCGCAACAATCGCCCGCTCCCCACCGAATTGATGTCGCACGCGAACCTCGAACGCTTCGCGGAAATCGAACAAGCCGAGCAGGAACAAAAATTCGTCCAACAACTCGAAGAATGGCTCCTTCCACGCGCCCAGGCGCATCTCGACGCCCCGCGCGCCTGCATGCGCGTCACCTGCGAAGTCGTTGCCCTCGAAAATCAATCCACTCTTCACGCGCTTAAAGTTCAATTTCATCTCTTCCGCCCGCGTGCCGGCGAAAAGCTAAAAACGCCCGCCGAAGTCATCGATCTCACCACGCGCGCCGCGCACGAACACGAACTTTTCCCGCCCAACGACTGGGAATTCATCGAATGGCTCAGCCGCGTTTACGTAGACGGCGCCCCCAGTGGTGAATCCATTTTCCTCACCGGCATCGACCTCCTCCAATGGCTCGCCCGCTGGGGCCACGGTTCGCGCATGGAAATCGCCGGCGCTGGCCATCTCCATTTCCGCGGTGAAATGCTTTCCTTCGCCGCCCATCTCGCGAACGATTCCGACGAGCTCGCCTTCACGCAACAACTCCAAACGCCCGACGGCAAAACCCGTCCCCTCACCGACGCAAAATTCTTCGGCGGCCTCCCGCAACTCGCGCTCCTCGACAACACCGCCTATCTCCTTCGCAACAGTCCGCCGCAGGAATTGCTCGCCGCTTGGATTCCAAAACCGTTTTTGCCTGTTCGCAAACTCAGCCATCGCCTCCTCACGCACCTGAGCCGCAGCCACGGCAAGCGTTCCGAATGGGAGCAGCTTTGCAAAGCTCACACTGCCGTCCCGCAATTCGTTTTCGAACTCAACGACGACACCGTTCGCTTGCGCCTGCTCGCCACCAGTGATGTCGACAAAAGCACATGGCAGTGGAATGGCCACGAGTGGCAGATGACCAGCGACCGCAAAGCCCCCAACGGCAAACCCGAAATTCTCGACGACCCGCGCCTCGAACCCGCCGTCGAATGGCTCCGCCGTCTCGATTGGTTCACGCCCGAGCCCGCTCTCTGGATCGGCGACGCCAACGAAGCTTTTCTCGGCACGCTCGCCCAGGCCTGGCCCGATCGTCCAGAAATTGCCGAATACCTTGGCAATCCCGCCTTTCATCGCCTCTTCCTCTCCCCACGCCAACTCAAACCGCGCCTCATCGTTCAGGGCAGCGGCATCGATTGGTTCGCCGTCTCGACCAATTGGGAAATCGAAGGCATGAAGCTCACGCCTGCCGACCTCGAGCGTCTCCAAAGCGCCACCGGCCGTTTCGTGAAACTGCCTGATGCCGGCTGGATGGAACTCGACGAAGCCGCCGTCCAGGGCGCGCACGAAACCTTCGCCGACCTCGGTCTCGACGGCCTCAGCCCCGTCGCGCAAAAAGTCGATCTCCTCCACGCCACGCATCTCGACGAAGCCACGCTCAACAAATTTTCCGAGCAACCCTTCGCCAAAGCCCTCCGCGAACGCGTCAAGGAATTCAAAGGCGTTCCCGTCACCGAACTGCCCGACACCATCAAAGCCGAACTCCGTCCCTACCAAAAAGACGGCTTCGATTTCCTCTGCCACCTTTCGCAGATCAAACTCGGCGGCATCCTCGCCGACGACATGGGTCTCGGCAAAACACTCCAAACCCTCTCCTGGATCTCATGGCTCCTCGCGAAAAACGCCGGACGCCCCCGCCCTGCCCTCGTTATTTGCCCCGCGTCAGTACTCCACAACTGGCGCCGCGAATCCAATCGCTTCGTCCCGCACCTGCGCGTGCTCGTCCTCGAAAGCGGCGCCGCGCGTCACAACCTCCGCAAACAAATTCCCGAACACGACGTCATCGTCACCAACTACGCCCTGCTCCGCCGCGATCTCGCCGCCCTGCAGAAATTCGATTTCCAGGCCATCGTTCTCGACGAAGCCCAATTCATCAAAAATCCCGCCGCGCAAGTCACGCAATCGGTCAAACAACTCAAAGCTTCGCAGCGCCTCGCCCTCACCGGCACCCCGCTCGAAAACCGCATGCTCGATCTCTGGAGCATTGTCGATTTCGTCCAACCCGGTTACCTCGGCACCCAGGCCGACTTCACCGAAAACTACGAGCCCAAAGGCGACGACATCAACGCCCAAAAAATCGCGCGCCGCCGCCTCTCCGCGAAACTTCGTCCCCTCATGCTGCGCCGCCTCAAAAAGCAAGTCGCCAAAGACCTGCCCGACCGCATCGAGGAACGCCGCGATTGCGTCCTCAGCGACGACCAACGCAAACTTTACCTCGCCGAACTTCGCCGCAGCCGCGAACAAATCATGCAAACCGTCGCCCAACACGGCGTCGGCAAATCCAAGATTCACGTCCTCGCCGCCCTCACGCGCCTGCGCCAGATCTGCTGCCATCCCCAGCTCGTCGGCAACGACACTGCCTCCGGCAAAACCGAAACCCTCTTCGAACTCCTCGAACCGTTGCTTGCTCAAGGCCAAAAAGTTTTGGTCTTCAGCCAATTCGTCCAGATGCTTCGCCTCATCGAGACCGAATGCAAAACGCGCCAGATGCCGACCCACATTCTCACTGGCGAAACCAAAGACCGCCAGGAAGTCGTCAACGGATTCCAAAACGATCCGAACGCCTCCGTTTTCCTTCTCAGCCTCCGCGCCGCCGGCACCGGCCTCAACCTCACCACCGCCAGCTACGTCGTTCTTTACGATCCATGGTGGAATCCCGCCGTCGAAGCCCAGGCCATCGACCGCTCACACCGCATCGGCCAGACCCGCACCGTCAACGCCTATCGCCTCATCACCCCCGGCACCGTCGAAGAAAAAATCTGGGACCTCCAACAACGCAAAGCCCAAACCATCGTCGACGTCCTCGGCGAAGAAGGCTTCGCCCGCAGCCTCACCAAGTCCGATTTGGAATACCTTTTCTCCGAAGATTAATCCGCCAGGCCCAAAGGGCCGATTCAGCCACAGCCCAGGGCAGAGTGACGAAGGAACGCCGCCCTGGGTTAGGCGTCCGCAACACCACAGCGCTGAAAGCGCGATTCAAATATTTCCAAAGTGCCATGAAATTTCGGTATCAGGCTACTTCGCGGAAAAAGGATCCGCTTCGCAATGGCGTCACTGCGCTTGGATCTTATCGCGCGACAGCGCCTCTCAACCTTAGCATGTTCCTCAACATCAATTCCCTATCGCGCGTAAGAATAATACCCGTATTGACGATTCCCTTGCCGAGTATGATCGTCTCATGTGTTTGCAGCCTAAATTCGGCTTCCTTCCTGAAGTCGGATGCGGGGGAACCAAATTCCTCAAACTAGAATTGAGGACGGGGCGAACGAAGCCGGGTAACCGGCATCAAGGCCACTTTCAAGGCCGAGCCCGTCAGCTAACCCCGTCGGTGTTTGGGAGGGCAAGTCCTCTAGGCCCGGCGTGTGCCGTGCCCACGATTTCCCCGGTTAAAATTCGCTCGCGCGGTCTTGCCGCGTGCGCGTGGTCGTTTGCATATGAGCGCTGGGAAACGTTTGAAGTCAGTTGTCATCGGTCAGTCTCGAAGCCTGTCAGATAAATCTCTCTTTCATAAAGTCTCGTTGATCGCGGTTCTCGCCTGGGTCGGTCTTGGCGCCGACGGTCTTTCTTCCTCCTGTTACGGCCCAGAAGAAATATTCAAAACTCTCGGCTCGCATGTCGCCCTTTCGCCAATCGTTGCCCTCGCCGCCATGCTGACCATTGCCATCATTTGCGTCAGCTACTCCCAAATCATTGAACTCTTCCCCGGCGGCGGCGGCGGTTATCTGGTCGCCACCAAACTATTGTCGCCTACCGCGGGCGTCATCTCCGGCTGCGCGCTGCTGGTCGATTATGTCCTTACGATTTCCATCTCGATTGCCAGCGGCGCGGACGCGATCTTCTCAATCCTGCCACCCGCATGGCTCGCTTGGAAAATCCCGTTCACCGTCGCGGCCACACTTTTTCTCACCGTGCTCAATTTGCGCGGCGTGAAAGAATCCGTAATGCTTTGGGCCCCCGTTTTCTTCCTGTTTATTGCGACGCACGGTTTCGCGATCCTCTACGCCCTGGCCACTCATCTCGGTGTTTTGCCCGAAGTTTTCTCGCACACACGAACCAGCTTCGCGCAGACACACTCTGAACTCGGCTGGCTCGGCATGTTCGTCGTTTTGATTCGCGCTTACAGCGTCGGCGCCGGCACCTACACCGGCATTGAAGCCGTCAGTAACGGCCTTCCGATTTTACGCGAACCGCGCATTGAAACCGGCAAACGAACCATGCTCTATATGGGTCTCTCACTCGCCATTACGGCGGGCGGATTGTTGCTCGCCTATCTTCTGTATGCCGTCGTTCCCGAACAGGGCAAAACGCTCAACGCGGTTCTCTTCACACGAATGACCGCAAATTGGTCGCCATCGTTCGCGCAAATCTTCGTATCGCTGGCCATGATCTCAGCCGCCGCGCTGCTCCTCATCGCCGCACAGGCAGGCTTTCTCGATGGCCCGCGAGTTCTCGCAAACATGGCCCTCGATCGCTGGTTCCCGTCGCGTTTTGCTACGCTCAGCGACAGGTTCGTAACCCAAAATGGCATCCTCCTCATGGGCGCCGCCGCAATCATCGTTCTTCTGGTCACACGCGGGTCAGTGACGCTGCTCATGGTTCTTTACAGCATCAACGTATTTATCACTTTCTCGCTTTCGCAACTCGGCATGGTTTGTCACTGGTGGAAGGAACGCGCCTCCGCGGCCCACTGGAAAAAGAAAATCACCGTCAACGCGATCGGGTTCCTGCTCACTTCGTTCGTTCTGATCATGCTTAGCGCCACCAAATTTTCCGAAGGCGGCTGGGTTACCTTGATTGTCACCGCCCTGTTCGTCGCCCTCTCTTTCTTGACGCACCGCCACTACCGCAAAATCACCCGCGACCTAAAACGTCTCGACGAACTGCTTCCCGCTATCGCTGCCGAACCGGCACAATCCAAACCGCTCCCAGATTGTGATCAAAACGCCGGAACGGCCGTTTTGTTCGTTAACGGCTTCAACGGCCTCGGCGTCCACACCATCCTCGCCATTAGCCGATTGTTCCCTTCTATGTTTCGGAACTTTGTCTTCGTGCAAATTGGCGTTGTCGATGCCGGCAACTTCAAAGGCTCGCGCGAAATCCAAAATCTTGAGACGCACATCCGCAAAGAGGCCCAACGCTACGCCGACTACATGCGCAGCCAGGGCTATTACACCGAAACGATGACTGCCCTTGGCCATGACGTCATAGAAACCGCAGAAGGACTTGCCACGAAAATCGTTGAGCGTTTCCCCAAAGCCATGTTCTTCGGTGGCCAACTGGTTTTCTCACGCGAAACCCGTATCACGAGGTTGCTTCACAACTTCACCGTCTTTTCGCTACAACGGCGCTTTTTCCGAAAAAGCATCCCATTCGTTGTGATCCCGGTACAAGTATGATCAGTTCTCTCAGGTTCTGCACCATTGTACGCGTCATTCGCGGAGAATCAGAGCCCAATTTATCGCCCGTTTGAAAGCTAGGTCCGTTATTCAAGTTGACATTTAAAGCACATTCTGTATTCTATTAAAGAAGTCGACAACTGCGCGACGGCAGCTCCTCTATGCTGATCTTTGAAAGTCTAAACATTTGATCGTAGGGGACGAGGTAACGAGTCCGCAGACCTCTGTGTTCTCAGAGCCTCTGTGGTGAATAAAAAAAATCGCGAAATAACTGAGCCAAGTGAGCCCGCCATTCAGCCTCAGTCACTTACAACTGATCCGGAAGTGAGCCAACTGAGCTTAAGTGAGCCGAAGCGAGCCCAGCGGGGTCAAACTTGATAACCTGATAACCTTCGACCCGTAACCCACTCCGTATCAACGCTTGTTCAAGGTTTGTACAAGATAAAAAAATTCCCCGTGGCCCCGGTTCTCTGCGACCTTCGTTTCCTTCTGTGGATGGCATTTTGCAATCTGAACTTTGCAATTTGCACTTAAAATGCCGGTCACCGGCGGCCCGGCGACGGCAACCATCGCGGCTGATCCGCGCCCGATTCATCCAACCCGCGCGTCAACATCCGTTCTGCGCCGCCTTTCGCGTCCATCACCCAAAGCGCGGGCGTCTCGCCAACGGCGCATCGACAAAACGCGACCTTCCTGCCGCTCGGCGATTCACTAGCCCGAAAATCCCAAACCGGCGGATCGCTATGCGTCACCGGAGTGATCGAACCCGTCAACGGATTCAACCGGCAAATCTCCGTCCCCCCTCGCGCCGACTCCGGTTTCCAATCGCGATTAAAATGATCCGTGTCCGGCCGGTCCGCGCGATATTCCCAAGCCACACGCGCTCCCGGCAATCGCCGCGAAAACAAAATCTCACCATCATGAGTCCACGCCGGCATATTCGAACCACTCCCTCGATGCTGCGGATTTCCATACGTCGCCGCAAACCACTGCGCCTGCCCGCTCGTCAAGACTTTGAACTCCCTACCATCCGGCCGCGCCACGCAAATATCCGACGCTTCATGTCCCGGATCATTTTTGAACAAACAATCCTGGAACATCAGCCACTCCCCATCCGGCGACCACGACGGCCCGAAATAAAGATGATCCCCATGCGCCGCCACCAACTTCCGATTCCCTCCCTCCGCGTCACTCGTCCAAATCTGATACCCCTGCGGACTCGCCAAATGAAACGCGATCCGCTTGTGATCCGGACTCACGCTGAATCCATACGGCAATCCCTCCCCGACGCGCGTAAACGGCCGCGCATCGCTCCCATCCAGATTCATGCTCAACAACTGCCCCACCTTGCTGCGCGGAACCTGCACCAACATCCGCTCATCACTCACCAAAGCCTGCGGCGTATAAAAAACTTCCGTTCGATCCTTCGTCGCAATTTCCGTCAACGCCCTGCTCTCCAAATCGTACAACCAAAGATGCGTCGGCGTCTGCGTATAAAACTCCTCGAACGGTTTCCCCGGCCCATCCCTGCGCGCCTCCATGCTCAGAAAAATAACCCGCCTCCCATCCGAAAGAAACGGCCCCGGCTGCCACGTCGCCTGCTCAGAAACATTAAAGTTCAGAACCTCAAATCCCGACCCATCGCTATTGATCAAACACGTCTTTCCTCCCGACGTGAAAAACAAACGCTCCCGCTCGGCAGACTTTACAACCCGATGCGCGCAGCCCGCGGCCGCCATCGCCATCGATCCAAAACAAACTCCCTTCAAAAAATCCCGACGCCGCATCGCAACGAGTTTGGCTAATGTTTTCCCTTCTCATCCGCATGACAAACCATGTCAATCACCACCGAACTCGCCAAAATCAAAACATCATCCTCACCCTGCCCCACCTCGATTCCGTAAGTATCCGAAAACGTAAACCACCGCTTCGAACAAGCGCCCACCACCCGCCCATTGCGCGTAAATTCATACTCCCGATCCCAAAAATTCCCCTTCGCCTCCAAATCATTCGGCCCCGGCACATCCACCACAAACTTACAGTGAAACAACGTGAACAACTTCTTCTCCACCACCGCCGCCAACGCTCCATCCCGATAAATCTCGTACTTCGGCCCCCACGACAACAACCGCTGCTTGATAAACGCCATTTCCCGCCCGCTCATATCCTGGAATGAAAGCTTATCCCCGATTGTAAATACCTTTCCATCGACCTTGAAACGATCGATGCCCGTTTCATCCTTGATCACGAAATCATCCCCAAACGAAAACACCTTCTGCCGCATCACATATCGCATATTAATCTCCTTCACTCACTCTTCAGCCAGCCGCCCGCCCCATCCAGGCTTTTATAATTTCGTCCGTCTGAATTCTTCGATCATTGAATGCTCGCACCAACGGCACGAGTTCAATTGGCATTCCAACCTTCATCGCGTGCTCTTGGATTGCCGTATCATCCATTTTGCCAACCATCGCCGCGATCATAACAATCGCATCTCGCATCGCGATCACCTCGCGACTCGGTTCGCCTGGAGCAGGATCGTCCCGAAGGCGTCTTGGGGTCATAGCGCCCAGACGTTTACAATCCGCGAATTTTCACGTCAAAGGAAAAGCCTCCTACGAATACCAACGCCTGCTTTACCCTGCGACCTCGGCTTATTTTTAACAACCAGTCACTCACTCGAATCCACTCCAATTTTTCCTTCGCCGCAAAACCCGCCTATGCCAAACTCACCTCATTCTCCGAGTCAACATGCCGAACGCCTATGTTCAAACTCATTTCCATCACCACCCTCGCCGCGCTCTCCGCCTTCTCCGCCATGGCCGCTGAACCCTTCCGCCTTATCCTCACCAGCGCCCAACACAACACCCATCGCGACACCTGGGAATACTCCGGCAAAGGCCTGCCCGAAGGCGTCCTCATCAAGAAAACCACACTCCACGGCGGCAAACAGGAAGGCGTCGATCTCATCACCATCAACAACGGCAAACTCGCTCTCTCCATCGTTCCCACGCGCGGCATGAGCCTCGCCCGCGTCGAAATGTCCGGCATCCGTCTCGGCTGGGATTCGCCCGTCAAAGAAATCGTCCATCCCCAATACATCAACCTGCAAAGCCGCGGCGGGCTCGGCTGGCTCGAAGGTTTTAACGAATACATGGTTCGCTGCGGCCTCGAATTCGCCGGCCATCCCGGCAAAGACAGATTCATCAACAACACCGGCGACGAAGCCGAAATGGACCTCACTCTCCACGGCAAAATCGGAAACATCCCAGCCTCCGAAGTCGAAGTCTACGTCGATCCCGCCGAACCAAAACGCGTCCACATTCGCGGCCGCGTGGACGAACGCATGTTCTACGGACCCAAACTCGAACTCTGGACCGACCTCTCCACCGAAGCGGGCTCCAACGAATTTCGCATCGAAGACCGCATCAAAAACTACGGCGCCTACGATCAGGAATTTCAAATGATCTACCACGCCAACTACGGCCCGCCGCTCCTCGAAGCCAACTCCAAATTCATCGGCGCCATCAAACAAGTCACTCCCTTCAACGCCCACGCCGCCAAAGGAATTTCCTCCTTCGACACCTACGTCGCGCCCACCAAAGGCTTCATCGAACAAGTCTACTGCATCGTCCCCGCCGCCGATCTTTCGGGCCGCACGATGATCATGCTCCAAAACGCCGCCGCCGATCGCGCCGTCACCATGTCCTGGCGCACGAGCGAACTTCCCTACATCACACTTTGGAAAAACACCACCGCTCTCGAAGAAGGCTACGTCACCGGCCTCGAACCCGGCACAGGCTTCCCCATGAATCGCCGCATCGAACGCCACTTCGGCCGCGTCCCCAAACTCAAACCCAACGAAACCCGCGCCATGACCATCAACTACGCCATCCTCGACAACACCGCCGCCGTCACCAAAGCCCGCGACACCATCAAATCCATCCAAGGCGAAACCAAACCCCAAATCGATTCAAACCCAACTCCACGCCCCGAGTAATATGAACACTTTCTTCGCCGCTCTTGTCATCCTCACATTCTCCCTTCAACTCACCACCCCCGCCTCCGACCTCCGCGCCGCCTTCGCCCGCATCGACATCTCACCCACCCAACCTGTCACCATGGCCGGATACGCCGCTCGCACCAACCTCTCCCAATCCATCCACGACCCACTCTCCGCCCGCGCTATGGCCCTCGAATCCGCCGGCCAACGCCTCCTCATCATCTCCGTCGACAACCTCGGCTGGTATAACGACACCGCTGAACCCGCCCGCCAGGCCATCCTCACCCAAACCAAACTCCAACCCTCCGAACTCCTCCTCGCCGCCATCCACACCCATAGCGCCCCCACACTCACCTTAACCAACGGCAACCCCAACAACATCGCCTACACACGCGACCTCCAACAAAAACTCACCGCCGTCGCCAAACAAGCCCTCGACAACCTCGCCCCCGCCCAACTCACCTTCGGCCTCGGCTACTCACCCATCGGCGTCAACCGTCGCGAAGTCACACGCGACACCAACGGCGCTCCCAAAATCATTCTCGGCCGCAACCCTCACCTCCCCATCGATCGCGAAGTCCAGGTCCTGAAAATCACCCGCCCCAACAACACCGCCAACACAACCAACCCCAACAACGACCTCGCCGGCATCCTCTTCGATTTCCCCACCCACAGCACCTCCCTCGGCACACGCAACCTCGCTATCAGCGGCGACATCCACGGCCTCGCCGCGCAATTCGTCGAAAAATACTTCGGCGACAAAATCGTCGCGCCCGAATTCGCCGGCGCCTCTGGCAATATCGATCCATGGTATCGCGTCCTCCCCACCTTCAACACCACCAACAACTGGATCCCCGAACCCGTCCTCCTCAGCACAATGCTTGGCGAAGAAGTCATCACCATCGCCAACCAACTCCGCGACCGCCACGCCATCACCAACACTGCAATCAAAACCGCCATCAAAACAGTCGGCCTCCCGCGCAAACCACGCCAAACCGCCGAACCCGCCGCCACCGAATCCGACACCCCCATCGTCGTTACCGTCGCCGCTGTCGGAGACATCGCCTTCGTCGGCCTCGGCGGCGAAATCTTCAACGAAATCGGCCAGACCATAAAAAAGAATTCCCCGTTCGCTCACACCATAGTCATCACCCACTGCAACGGAGCCGCCGGCTACCTCCCCATCTCCAGCGCCTACCCCGAAGGCGGCTACGAAGTCCAATCCAGCGCTTTTGCTGCGGGAGCGGACGAACAATTAGCAAAAGCAGTCAATTCGATGCTCAACGACCTAAGATAACCTGATTCCCCGTTGCACAAATTGCACATTTTTTTCGGCGGGTATTCGAGAAAGCGAGAGATCTCAGCCTAAGGGCACAGACTGGGGGCTTGCGATTTATTATGACGCTGTTTCCAAAGTGAAATTATCATCAGCTTCGACAGCAAAAAGCCGCCCATGCCTCGCTATGAGGAAGGCTGGGCGGCAGATGCCTTTCGTTCCGCCGCCCATACACGATATGCAACATCCCGGGCGGCTAGACCCAAAAATCCGCTGCACAACAACATCATTTTGCGCCAAACCGATATTCGCAACTGACCTTTAGGACCTTGGCCTTTGGTGTGTTGTCTCTTTGTGAAACGAGATGCGAGAACCGACGGCAGAAATGAAACACGAGCAAAAACTGGCTTAATTCTCTTGCCGTTCTATTCGCCGCCTTTTTGCCGCGATCTCTTTTGACAGGTCAGCGGCCAGCCGGAAATCCTGCGCACCGCCTGCCATTAACCTTCAACCGTAAACCTTTAGTCAAAGTACATTTATGCCGATGCCAACCTGTTATGATGTCCATCGTCAAAACGCTGCTCGCCGTGTGCGTTGCCCAGACAGCCCTCGCAGGCCCTGTCACTTTCCAACTCTCCGAAGTCTCCGCCCGCGAATGGAAAATCGGCGAAAAGCAGGTCATGCGCATGACCAAACTCGAGCAAGTTGACGGCCCCAGAATCACCCTCGCCATCGCCCACTACGGCCTCAAACCCGAAGAAACAACCGTCCTGGATTTCTACGAATACAGAGCCGTGACCGGCTCCACCAACGCAAACCTCGTCCTCCTCGGCCACGACATTGAAGAAGGCAAACTCATCAGCGTCAACGCCACTTCCCGGACCAACGAGACCCTGGCCATCATTAGCGTCGTCCGCGAAAAGAAGAACCTCGCCGGCAAACTCGTCCACAACATGTACGGCTACCGCGTCACTGCCGAAGGCCTAATCCGCACCACCGACAATCTCGTTTGGGAAGCGAAAGACGCGCCGCCCACCGCCAAGAAATGGTTCTCCCTCTTCAAGTAACCATTACTTCGCATCCCAATTCTTCGCGACATCTTCCGGCGTAATCACCGACTCAACGCCGTTCGCCGGCACCTCCGCTTTCGCGACCCACAGCAGCGCATTCAAGAACACCTTCCGGAAATTCTCATCCCCCCAGTTCTTGTGAAAATGCCCGCCGGTAAACCCAAATCCGCGCCCGCCATCTGGCCGTTCAATACACCACATCAAATGCTCCGCGCGGCCTTTATTATTGCGCACAAACTCATTCCCACCATGCGCATCATCTTTCCCGTTGCGCGTGCTGTCCGGTGGAACCGCCGTTAGAATGTAAGTCACTCCCGAATCCGCAAACCGCATATTGTAATACCACTCATCGCGAATCTTAAACGGCTTCACACCGCGCGTGATCGGATGCTCCGGCAACGATTTGAAATCCGCTTCCCAAGTCGGATTCACCGAATAAAACGTCTCAAAATAACCGCCCGTCCAACGCGTCCATTCCGGCCCGCCCTTCTCCTTCGGAACTTCAACGCCATAATGCGCCATCGCAATCCCCACACCCTTCTTCGCCAGCGCCTCCAACTGCTGAATATGATCGCCCTGGATCGCCGCATGCCCGCCGCCGCCATTCATATAAAACAAAACGGCGTCCGCATTATCGAACGCCGTCGGATCTTTCGGCCAGCCGTTCAGCACATAAGTCGCGAGCACATTGGTCTGCTTCTCCAGCGCCTTCGCGAGCAACTGCACACCCGCGTTGAACTCATGCTCACCCTTACCGTGACTCGCCGTCCCCGCGACCAGAACTAGTTTTTTTTTGAGCCCAGCGCCAGGCGCTTCAACTCAATATCCTTAAACTCCACCGTCATCGGCGGCCCAACATGCACCTGCAACGCCAAGATGCCAGACGCCTGTCGATTCTTCACGTCGTTGTCCGTCACATCCGCCGTGACGTTCCCGTTGATCTTGTGCACGAAATGAAACCCCTGCGCCGTCACTTCATAATCATTCCAATCCTCATGCTTAATCTTCGCCTGCAAAACATCCGAGTCCGCCAGGTGTTCGACGACATTCTTTTTCCCATTTTCATCCACAATCACGCGCGTCCCACGCTGCGCCATAATCCCGCGCGGCCCGCGTTCCTCGTACAAAATTCCCGAGTAAGTCTTGCCCGCCTCGAAGTCCGCCTGGTAACCGCCCACCACCCATTTGCCGACATTGGTCATCTCCTTTGAGCGATATTGAACGCCCGAATTGCCATTCTTGATGCGGTATTTAAACCGCAACACAAAATCATCCACCGTCCCGTCCCGCCAAACTAAAAACGTGTTCGTCTTCAGCGAGACATCCGCGGTATTTCCAAGGATTGCGCCGTCCTTAACCGACCAAATTTTCGTCTCGCCATCCCATCCGGTCAGATCTTTGCCATTAAAAATCGGCTTGAACCCTTCATCCGCCCCAAAAGCCGCAACCGAACCGAGCGCGCAGACAACCGCCGCCGCCAACGACAACAATCGCATTTTCATAATCGTGATTTCTTGAAATCTGTTCTCCTTAGACCAACGTCTTCTTCAAAAACTTCAATCCTTTCACCGCGATTTCATCGCGAGTTGGCTCCATCCGCCGCCAAATCGCCGCCGCCCGCGCGATGACTTTCACATCGGTCGTGAATGATTCGATCACCACATCGCCTTTATAACCGACGGCTTTCAACGCCTTCGCGATCGGCTCCCAATCGATATGATCGTTCCCCGGTGTCCCACGATCGCTTCCGCACGCATGGAAATGTCCCAGCAACTTGCCCACCTTGCGGATCGCTTTGCCCTGGTCCTTCTCCTCAATGTTCATGTGGAAGGTATCCAAATGAATCTTCAGCGCCGGACTATTTACCTCCGCCACCATCTTCAACGCCTGGTCCGCCGTGTTCATGAAATCCGTTTCGAAACGATTCAACGGCTCCATGCAAACTCTTCTGCCTTTGTTCTCCGCATATTTGCAAAGCGTTTTTAAATGCTTCACGACCGTCTTCCACTGCTCCTTATATTCCTTCTCCGGCACGGCATCCGCGCGTCCTACTTCCGAGTAAACCGGCCCAATCAAACTCGGACAATCCAGCACAACCATCTGGTCGATCAACTTCATCATGTAATCCAACCCGTCCTTTTGCGCCTGCTCGGTCCCGCGCAAATCCCGCCCGCCGCCCATGCATGCGCAGATCGACCCGCACACCAGCCCATTCTTATCCAACTCCCGTTTCACATGCGCCGGATCAATATGCGACGGGTCCTCCACCGGAATTTCCACCGTCTGAAATCCCCACTTCTTGAACTGCGGAAATAATTTCGTGCTGTCGTTCGTGAAAGGCGAAGTGAACAAAAACGTATTGATCCCAAATCTCATAAGTGTCCGGCGACGTTATGCGAATGGCCGAAACGTGTGAAGCTGAAAACTCCTCCATGCCGCGCTGTGCGTTAATTGATCCACCCTGCTAATTTTGCCAGCTTCAGTCCGCTGCAATCTGAACAAAATATCATTCGTGAAAGCCTATCTGCCCATTCTCGCGCTTATCTTCACGCTCCTTGGCTGCGCGGACGATCCAAAACCGCAACCAACCATAATCAAAACCCAAACCACAAAAGCCGTCACCTTGACCATCGGCATGAAAGCCACCGAAGCGATCCGTCAGGTCGGTATCCCCTGCGACGCAGCCACCCTCAACGCCATCAACCAGGGCGCCAACTACACCTTGCAATACCAGGGCCGCTCCTATGTCTTCTCACAAGGCGTTCTCAAAGCCATTCAATAAATGCCATGAAAGTCACCGGCGACGCCTGCCCGCAACCGCATGCGATTGATTACCTCCTAAACCATTATCAGCGCCTTTAAAAAGAAACCCCGACCAGTGAAGGCCGGGGCGTGAGGGAGAGAGACACTGAAGCGGTTCGTTGTAACCCAAACCAATCCCAACTGCTTTCGCCCCTCGCGATTTTTTCAGACGAGAACTCTCCGGTTCATATTCAGGGAAGCGTACGCCGACAAAAAAGCCGCCCCGTTTCCAGAGCGGTAAGCCTTTCATTCGATATGCGCGCAAACTATCCCGACTTTACGCAGTGCGCGCAATCGGCTTTAAGGACCTTGGCCTTCCGATCATCGGCCTTTGGTGCCACCAATAATAAGGACGAAAAACGATGGCGCGCTGTCGGCCCAAAAAATGCCGCGCTGTGCAGAAACGGCCGCCACTTGAGACAGAAGACAAATTAGGCCAATTCAAAATCTCATGAACTAAAAAACAAAAACCCCGGCCCGTAAAGGCCGGGGCGAATCGGATTGAGGCCGTCAGAGAGGTAAGATGTAACCCAAACCGCCTTGCAGCAAACAACCCGTTTCGGCGCAAACCTCGCAATATCGGCGCCAAGAAAATACGCACCTTAGGGCATAAGGGCCCCCTTCCAGAGCAACCATTTTGTCGATTGAGATCGTTGGTTTTCACGAGCGAACTGTCAGCCCCGAGTAGTTGACTGCGCCGAGCTTCGAAAGCTGTCGAATCAGTAAGCAGGTTGCGCTAGCCGCGTGAAAGGTTTTTGAAAAAGGCGCAACCGTGAAAACGGTTCTCAACGCGATTTGCTGGTTGCTAAAGACCAAAGACCTCAAGTAGTGCCCGCCCCATTGGTGTGATTCCTACGATTCGGAATCGGTTGAGGACCGGCGCTCCTTCTAAAAGGAATACCACTTGAATTAGCCCTTCGCTGGCCAGCGTTTGAAACTCATCTTCCGTCAATCCGCAAGCGAAGGCGTGAAAGTATCAGAAGGGCTAAACAAAAAAGCCGGCTTGTGGCGACCGGCCCCCCGCCAGATCACCGCGCCATTCGCTTTAATCGTCGTGTAATCGCTTGCCCAACGGTCAGCCAGATATAACACGCACAGAAGCGCGAACGTGACGAAAAAAATGATTTTGATTCGGCGGGTCATTTTGCGTTGTAGCGATAGCATCGATTGCGCCACGGCTAAGCCTCTCTTTCGTTAGCATTTGCGTTCCAAGCAGAAACAGCGCGATTTAATTTGTTAATCGGCCAAAGAACCGACGGGATTTTGTAAATCTGCCTTACAGCTTTCCTCTCTGCTTTACAATTCGGTCGCGGACGGAAAACGCTCAATTGGAAAACTGCGAGGGCGTGAAAGTATCGGCGGCATTAATGAAAAACCCGGCCCTCTCGAGCCGGGGGTGAAATGCTGGTTTAATCCTTGGCGACTAGCCACCAAGGCCCAACATGGTCAGCTATTCACAAAATGTGATCGCCAGATTTCGAATCGCGATTAAATGCCCTTTGGTGCAAACAAAATAGCCGCCCCGTTTCCAGAGCAGCTAAAATAGATCGCATACTTCGATAGTTGATTCACCAAATAGCGAAGATGCGGGATGCAGTTCTTTAAAATCACCGAACATTTGGGACGATCCCCGCGCTGCCGGTTTCGCGCTTTGGAGGGGGTGCGCTCTGCCATGAAATCGCCGGAACTTTCCATAAATGGAAGCGGAACCGGGGCGGATTTGCTAAGATTTGCTAAAAATCACCCCATTGCCAACGATTGGACCGGATTGAAGCCGATTGCCAGAGAAGCGGCGGAAACGCACAGAACCCTTGAAAACATTTGGATTCCGTTGAATTGTGAAGTGGTGGGTTGGCAGGGACTCGAACCCTGGACCAATGCCTTAAAAGGGCACTGCTCTACCAACTGAGCTACCAACCCAGCCAAGCCTGTTTCCGGAACAGAGCGTCGGAAAGTAAGCGAGGACGCAGCGCCCCGCAAGCAGGATTTGTCGGCTGTTACTCCATCAATCGGAACGTTGCTCACCCCTACGAGAACCACTAAAAAAAGGTCTGCGAATTAGGCGTATCATACAACCTTTGCCCAAAACCGATTCAGGCTTTCCCTGTATTGCTGCGACCTCTCGATGCGCTACTGTGACGCAGCAAGGGATGGCGCCCACCGGGGAATAATCCGATGGGGCTGGGGTAGTAAAGTAGTTAGTTAGAAGACCTTCAACCTCACGTTGAAGGTTTTTTTTGCCTTCATCGCGCGGAACGGCTTAATTCGGCGCATGTCGATTTGTTCGCAATGAGCGCTATTCGTCTGGAAGGCATCCGCAAATCCTTCGCCAAGGGCGCGCCCATTCTATCCGACCTCAATCTCGCGATCGCTGGAGGTGAACGGTTGGCAATCGTGGGGCCCTCGGGCGCCGGCAAAACAACGCTGCTTCGGTTGATTGCCGGATTCGAAAAACCTGACGCTGGAAAAATATTCATTGGCGATCGAGACGTGACGAACCTTCCGCCCGAACAGCGCGATGTAGCTTTCGTTTTTCAGAACCACGCGCTTTATCCGCATCTGACTGTGGAAGAGAACTTGGGCTTTGCGCTAAAACTTCGCGGCGTGGCGCGCACTGAAATTTCAAATCGCGTTCAGACGATGGCAGGCTTGCTTTCCAGCACATTGGGATCCTAAGCTTAGAATTCCACGTGGACAAGTTGTCGCG
>JADMIO010606916.1_pt1 | contig 96949 bp, 85 predicted proteins | sample 8958161 | NCBI WGS metagenome assembly JADMIO01 (sample SAMN16585339, study PRJNA669376) | soil metagenome | isolation source: Crop rotation soil | place: USA: Cullars Rotation, Alabama | collected 2011
CGCGACAACTTGTCCACGTGGAATTCTAAGCTTAGGATCCCAATGTGCTGGAAAGTAACGCTTTTGAGGCCGAGGTGAAAAAAGGAAATTTAACACAGGAGCAGGTGGAGCAACTGATATCGATCTGCAATGATATGCTCGGTAAAAAACTTCGTGCTGCGCCTGCATTTTCAAATCTGCTGAATGCCGTAACAGCATTTCTTGCAAGCGGACAATTACCTGAACGATATACAGAATGGATGGAAATAAACAATAATTTGCTGCAGGCCGGCAAAAACCCTGTATTCATAAAATGGCTGGAATTTTCCGGGCCATTTTTCGGAAAAAATGCCTTATATGATTCTGAATCGAAAATATGGTATTATGACGGATTTGATTATACAATGAAGATCACAGATGGCATTCCGCAGATCGTTTTCCCAACAGTGACCATAAGCGGAACCACAACCAATGACCGTTTTTCAATTTCTGAAACTGCAGGCACCTATTTTCCAACGGAAGAAGAATGGCAGGGCAAAAAAGGAAAAGTGAACTGGGTGCGTGCCGGGCTCGACAGCAACAATGTATATGCAATATTGCCGCCGGCTTATAAGATCGGAACAAGTAAGAATGATTACAGGATCGACTCAGTTACATTTTATTATATCGGTCAGCTGCCAAAACCCATAAAAGGTGCTTTCAACGATAAATTGTTATTGAATTATAATCCCGATAAAATTGAATATCCTCAATTCAAAAGTTATGAAGCAACAACTAAGATCAAAGATATTATAGACAAGGTAGATTACCTGGGAAGCTTTTTTATTAAAGGTTCAAATATTGCAGGTGCAGGTTCATCACAGGACAGTTCTCTTGCTGAGTTGCAATTCAGGGATGATTATGATCGTGTAGTGCTCACTGCCCGCTCGAACAGTTTTTTAATTAAGCCGGATGCTATCTTTTCCCAGCACAGCGAGATCATATTGCATGTAAATAAGGACTCCATCTATCACCCGGATGCCAATTTGAATTATCAGGCAGACAGGCGTGCAGTTACGATCACAAGGGGAGAGATAGGCGCCAGTGGCAGCGATTTTTATTCATCTTATCATAAAATAGATGCTGATGTTGACCAGATCGCATGGATACTGACCGATACACTGATGGTATTTCGCAATATAAGCGGTGCAGGTCAAAAGCGCAGTTATTTTGAAAGTGACAATCTCTTCAGCACTGAATTGTATTCTTCTATCCAGGGCATATCACCTGCTAATCCCATTGTAATGTGGAAGCGCTATAGCGAAAAGAGTGGCACGAGAGAAATACCGGCCAGTGTACTTGCAAAAGAACTGAGTTCTTCATTGACCGTAGATGGTATCCGCACTTTGCTTTATACCATGATGAAGGAAGGATTTTTATATTTCGATCCGGAGACCCAGATGGTCACACTCAAGGATAAAATATTTAATTATACGAATGACTACACAGGCAAAAGGGACTATGATATAATTCAGATCATGAGTCAGACACCAAGGCCGAATGCGATCTATGATATCAATAAAAAAAGTTTAAAACTGGATGGTGTAACACAGGTGTTTCTCAGTGATTCACAATTCGTACTTTTTTATCCCGACAGTGCCGCACTGGAGATACGAAAGAACCGGGATATGTTTTTCAGCGGACGTGTTGTGGGCGGTAATGCTGATTTTGTTGGTAAGTCATTTTATTTCAGCTATGACACTTTCGATATTAAGATGACAAATGTGGATTCAATGATCCTCTATGTCGAGTCAACAGAGATCGATGAGATGGGTAATCCGCTTTACCTGCCTGTAAAAACATCTTTCAGCGTCCTGCAGGGAAAAATGATGATCGACCGGGCCGATAATAAATCGAGCAAGGACACTTTAAAAAGTAAGGGCTATCCAATATTTATCAGCTATTCATCTTCCAAAGCCGATTATGAAAAACGGGAAGTATTTGACAGTGTATACCGGAAGGATGAATTTTATTTCAAGGTCGATCCCTTTACTATTGAAGACCTTGATAAAGTAGATTATACAAAGATGCGCTTTGGTGGCACGATGATAAGCGATGGCATCTTTCCTGATTTTGATGAAGAATTATCACTTCAAAAAGACCGTTCACTCGGCTTTAAGACAAAAACACCGCCTGAAGGATACAAAATGTATGAGGGGCGGGGAACATACAAAGACAGTATTTATTTGAGCAATGAGGGTTTCCGGGGCAAGGGAAATATCACCTTTATGGCGAGTAACTCATCCTCCAAAAATTTTCTTTTCTTTCCTGATTCAACTCTTGCCAATATCGATGTATTTGCTGTTACAAAAACGGAAAAAGGTGTACAGTTCCCTGACGTACATAATAACAATGTGGTAATGAACTGGAAGCCTTATGATGATAATATGAAAATATCACAGGGCGAAACACCTTTCAGCTTTTTTGACGGTTACACACAATTCAAGGGATACCTCACAGTTACCTCCACCGGACTGCAAAGCACCGGGGTAATGGAATGGCTTGATGTTGCGCTTGCTTCAAACAAGTTTAAGTACGAAGCTGAAAAAATGACCAGCGATACGGCAAACATGAAGATACAGTCTGTAGATCCGGATAAACTTGCGCTAAAACTGAATGACGTGAAGGCAGACGTTGATTTCGAAAAGAAAATAGGCAATTTCAAATCAAATAATGATACCGTCATGACGGAGATGCCTTACAACATGTACAAAACGACCATCAATGAGTTCAACTGGGATATGCTTGCCAAAGTACTCGATTTCAAATCCACGAATAAAAAATACGGAACGTTCATTTCAACAAATAAAACGCAGGACGGGTTGAATTTCGAAGGCACCAATGGAAAATTTGACATGAAGAATTACATCCTTGGTATTGAGGGTGTGCCCTTCATCACCATTGCTGATTCACATGTAATACCTGACAGCGGGAAAGTCTTTGTTGAAGCGGAAGCCAGAATGCGAACACTTAAAAATGCAACCATTGTAGGTGATACCTTATTTACATATCACACGATCAAAAATGCCACACTTGATATTTACGGGAAAAATTCCCTTAAGGGCAGCGGTTTTTATGAATATGTGAACGCAAAAGTTGGTTCTCAGAAAGTACCCCTCGATGAAATAGGCGTTAAAAAAGTCATTGACTCTGTTTCGCAGTATGAAAATTATCAGATCTATGCGAAAGGATATGTAAGCGACAGTGCAGATTTTGTACTGGAAAAAAATGTGCTCTTCAAAGGTGCCGTTGAGCTCAATACACCTGAGCAATTTCTCAGGTTCAGGGGGTATACAAAACTGGTGGTAGCTGATACAAGCGACGATTTTACAGCATGGTTCAGGATCGATGATCTTATTGATCCTGCGAATCCCATTTTCAGTCTGAACTATGCAAAAAATGAAAGTAACAATGATTCTTTATTTGCCGGCATATTCCGCAATACCGATTCAACTGACCTCTATATGCGCATTATGGGAAAGCGCCGCCAGAAGAATGATCCCATGGTATTTGTTTCCAGAGGCCAGGGATATTATGACGAGCAAACAGATAAATTTTATTTTGGTAATCTCGATAAGCTTTTTGATAATACACAGCCCGGCGGTATCATGACCTACAATAATAAAACAGGTGAAGTGAATTGTGAAGGCCCAATCATTCTCGGGTTAAAAACGGAGCTCTGTGAGATACGATCTTACGGTACAATTCAGAAAACAGAAAAAGACAGTGTGTTCCGGTTGAAAGCTGCTGTTGGTATTACACTGCCTTTGCCCGATGATCTTCTCAAATCAATAGGTGAAATGCTCTACGGAAGCAACGGGGGCTCTTCAGCAATTGATTATTCTATTGAAACAACCCTTGTCGCAGCATTGAGCAGCCTTGCATCTGATGAAAAAGAAAAAGAAAAGCTGACAAAAAGTTTTCAGGAACTCGGCTACCTGCAAAAACCGAAAGATTCAAAGATCACATTGCTGACAAATAATATTGATCTCTTTTGGGATAACAATACAAAGTCCTTTCATACAAATTCATCAGCTGCCCAGATCGTATGGCTGGGAGATCAGCAGTTCAATTCTGAAATTAAATGCTATGCTGAATTCGGTAAAAAAACAAGCGGCGATTACTTTACCATTTATTTTGAAACTCCGGATGAGGACTGGCTTTATATCACCTACCGCTCAGGTCAGATGAAAATATTAACATCAAAGGATGAAATAAACAGTACCATTCTGAACATGGATGCGGGCAAACGAACGATAAAAAATGAGAATGGCCGTGATCTTGTTTTTATGATCGAAAGCAAGCCTCAGGTAGGCAAATTTGTACGCAAGATGCAGGCTTCTTCGGGAGAGTCAGATGAAGGTGCACCCGAGGATGACAGTGAAGACAAATAGTGGTTTAATATTTGAACTACCTTTACTTCAGTTTTCAAAAAATGAATACCGGTATGAAAAATATCCTGATCCTTGGTATCTGCGCAATCGTAATTTCTTGCAGCAAAGTGCCCATAACCGGGCGTAACCAAGTGCACCTGTTACCTGAAAGCCAGGTTGTTTCTATGAGCCTTACGGCTTACAGAGAGTTTCTTGACACCAGCACAGTAGTGGCCAAAGGCAGTGATGTTACGCTTGTAAATACAGTTGCCGGCGATATTTCAAGAGCTGTAAATTCTGTCCTCACACAGGAAGGTATGGCTGACAGGGTGAAGGAATTTAAATGGGAGTTTCATCTGGTGGAAAGCAATGAAGTTAACGCATGGTGTATGCCCGGAGGAAAGGTAGTTGTATACACAGGCATATTACCCATCACGAAAGATGCTAACGGCCTGGCTGTAGTTCTCGGTCATGAGATCGGCCATGCAGTAGCGCAACATGGAAACGAACGCATCAGTCAGCAGCTTGTTGCACAAACAGGTTTTGCCGCCCTGGATGTTGCGATGGCAAATAAACCGGAGGCTACCAGAAGTCTTATTCTCACAGCGGCAGGCGTTGGAACCACAGTAGGCGTTTTACTGCCTTTTTCCAGAACACAGGAAAGCGAAGCTGACCGGCTGGGTCTGATTTTTATGGCATCAGCAGGATATGATCCGAATACAGCAGTTGCTTTCTGGCAACGCATGGCTGCACAATCGGGAGGTAGATCTGTTCCCGAATTCTTAAGTACGCACCCCAGTGATGCGCAACGCATAAAAGATATTCAAACGAAATATCTGCCCGAGGCACTCAAGTATTATAAGCCAAAAAAATAACTGCAAAAACATGGCAGCATTGTACAGACCGGGCATCTGGAATACCATGCTCAGTTATGTTTCGGATATCAAACTTGAAAAGCTGCATAGTCCTGTTAGCGGTGATCTTGAAGTTGTACTTAGCAGAGCACGGGTTCAGCTGAATACATTAAATGCCACCTATTCTTTTGAAGATCTGTACACATCTTATGGAACAGCGTTACAAAAGATCAATATAGAAAAGAAACAGATCTCATCCGTTCTTGTACTTGGCCTCGGACTTGGCAGCATACCCTATATTTTGCAGAACAAATATAAAATTGACTGCATCATTGATTGCGTAGATATTGATCCTCTCATTATTCAGCTTGCCCGGAAATATTATCCGCTTCCTGCAAAACTCATGAAACTTTCCATTCATAATGCAGATGCTTTTGACTGGATGATGCAAAATGATAAAAAATACGATCTGATAACAGTAGATCTTTTTGTTGACAGGGAAGTTCCGAAAAAACTTCATCAGAAAAACTTCATAGAGTCACTGCGGCATGCTCTTGCAAAAAATGGTACCATCCTTTTCAGCCGTCTGAAGAGCAACAGACCAATTGAATATTTGCTATGGGAGAATCTGTACACAGTATTTGAAAATGGTCATGATATCGAGACCATGGGCAATGCTATTTATTGCTGGAAAAACATTTAGTGCTTCGCTGTAATTTTGTGTTGTGATAGGTACGGATTTAGAGCTGGCTGGCAGACTGCTTGAAGCGGGGCAACTCGTTGCCATACCAACGGAAACGGTTTATGGTCTGGCGGGAAATGCCTTTGATACTGCAGCTGTTCTCAGAATATTTGAGGCCAAGAACAGGCCTTATTTTAATCCCCTTATTGTACATACCTGGTCAATGGAAGAAATAACAAACATTGCTGCGGCCTTTCCTTCTGTTCTGCAGGATATTGCTTCAAAATACTGGCCCGGCCCTCTCACGGTCTTACTTCCAAAGGCAGAAAAGATTCATGATCTGATCACAGCAGGAAGCGATTACGTAGCAGTTCGTATACCGGATAATTCCATGTCCTTAAAGCTGATGTCAGGCCTTAATTTTCCGCTTTGTGCACCCAGTGCAAATCCGTTTGGATATATCAGCCCCACTACCGCCCTTCATGTTGAGGCACAACTTGGTGACAGGATAGCTTACATACTGGATGGAGGCCCGTGTCGTGTAGGGGTTGAATCCACCATTATACGCCTGAATGAAAATGATGAGATCGAAATTCTGCGCAACGGAGCTATTGGAGGCCATGATATAGAGCTAATAACCGGCAGAAGACCTCTCATGCATACCGTTTCACAGCAACCTATGGCACCAGGCATGCTGAAGAATCATTATGCCCCTTCTATAAATTTGCTGCTGGCACAAAATAATGCTGAACTGCTAAGCCTGATCCAAAAATTTAAGGATCGCAGGATTGCTGTTCTTTCTTTTGATACCCTGTTTACGCATGATGCTATTGTTGATCAGATCGTACTTTCAGAAACAGGTGATTGTAATATTGCAGCACGCCATCTGTTCAGTGCCATGCATAAACTTGATGCCGGTAATGCAGACATTATCCTCGCTGTGCGTGTGCCGGATAAGGGAATTGGCAAAGCCATAAATGACAGGCTTTTGAGGGCATCTATGAAAGAAGTTTAAATAGTTTTATCTTTAAGATTCAAAATACAGATGATGAAAAAATACATTGCAGTTCTCCTCTTCAGCATTGCTGGTACATACACAATTTCAGCTCAGGTAAATACAGCAGAAACGGGACAGAAAACTACCGTTACCTCTGAATCTTCTGCCGGTGAGGCGAAATGGGCGCAGGACAGAACGGATAAGCTGGCTCTCTATATCACTGATCTTACAGCAGAACAGAAGTCTGCTATTACAGCCGCAAATCTTCGTTATGCCAAAAGGCTTGGATTTATACAGAATTCAAAGACCATAGCACCTGAAGCTCTTGTTCAGATGCGCTCAGATCTTTTTAACTACAGAATGAATGAGTACAAAAGAACATTGACAACAGAACAGGCTGTTCTCCTGGATACTTATTTAATGGAGCTTAAAGCTGATGGTGAAACGCCTGTTGAGCTTTAACCGAAAATGCCTGTAATACGCATGATTACAGGAAATTCATTTCAGTTCTTTTTCCATTTTTTAATTTTTGGGTTCTGTGCATATTTTATATTGGCACGATTTTTCAATAAAGGCATTCATCATTTAAACCAATAAATCAATACAATGAAAAAGTTAACTCTCATTTTCGCATTTGCCTCCTTAATGTTCGGAAGCGCATATGCACAAACAAAGGGTGGTTCTTCAACTTCTACCACGACAACCGAACAGGCGTCAAAAGACAAAAATAAAGACAAAGATTCCAGGGATAGGTCAGGTACGTCTGATAAGGAGCAAATGGATAAAAAAGCACAGGAAATGGCTAAGGAATGGACAGCTAAAATGGATGAGGTATTATCACTGTCCGCTGACCAGAAAAAAAAGGCCATGGATGTGAATGAAAAATATGCAAGGCAGATCCTGGAAATGAAAATGAAACACAAGGATAATCCTGATGGTATGAGTGAGTCTCAAATGCAGGCTGCAAAAGACAAGCTCACCGAGGCAAGGTTAAAAGAATATCAGTCTTTCCTTACAAAAGAACAGGCCGCTAAATTTAAAGAACACAGAGATGGCCTGAAAAGCGACAAAGAAAAAATGAGCAAGGAAGAGAAAAAAGAGAAGGTGGAAAATATGACACCTGAAGAAAGAGAAAAGATGAAGGAAGAACATAAAAAGGATAAATCAGAATAATATCCGATCTGCTTTCCGATACAAAAGCCCTCCGCAAGGAAGGGCTTTTTTTGTAGATAGAATTTTTTTGGTTACTTATTTTTTTTCATTACCCAGGCATCATCAATCTTAGTATCCTCTGCAAAAGAATTACGGAATTTCATCAACCCCTCTCCTTGCGGAATATCGATGGCAACCATGAACAAGTCATTTTTCTCAAGAACCTGTGCATTATAGTGCAAAGCAGAAAGTTTATCAATAACCGTTTCCGCATATTCAGCTTTACCAAATACACCTGCTATAAGATAGTAAGAGGTTATATGCGCCGGAGCTGAATTTTTCTCCTGATATTGTACTGAGCTGTTATTAGCTGATTGTACGGGCGCTAAAACTGAATCCGGAAGGATTTCTGTGGTGCGGTAATGATGAATATAATTAAAAGCAGGTTTTGCCTGCATTTCATCATAAGCTTTGATCGTATGCTCCGTATGCTGGTTAAATGAACGTATGCCAAAGACCTCTGCCATATTATAACCATTTCTGTTCGTCTGAACGAATAACTGCACCAGAAATAAAATGACAAGTACAGCTGCGGCAGCAGGCAGCCAGAAACGGTATGGATTTTTTTCCGGTTCATCGGGCCTGATCCGTATCCTCTCAATATGCCGGATATCCTTTTTCTCCCTCTCCACAGGTTCTGCAGTATAGCTGTAAAGACCATAAGCAGCTGGTAAGTGATTATTAGCAAGATCAGGAATGAACTGTATATTTCCTTCTCCATCTTTTATAAGTCTTCCGATGTCAGGTAATTTAAAAGCTCTGCTTTCCGCCAGGCTCTGCTGCACTTCCTGTACAAAGAGAGATATTTTGTGTTCCGCCTGAACGGCAGAGATCTTTTCAGCTGATGCAATATGCCAGCTCAGCAGCCCATCATTCTGCTTCAGGTTTACATTGAATGCTATTGATTTGGAAGGGCTGTTAAAAATGAATGAGCTCGGGTGTATTTTGGCCGGTTGATAATTGGCAATAAAGCCCCCAAGCGCCGGAATGATCACACAATTGTGCTCATACAGGAGGGTGGAAATATGATGTGAAATACTGGCCATTTCTCTGATCTCAGATCAAATTTACCTAAAAATCGATTTTCAGGCAACCGCATGTTGATAACTTGAGCTTCAGAATGAGAATGATAATCCGCCTAAAGCCTGGAAACCGTATCCCGGGTAATTGTAGTAACGCTGATAATGGAATCCTGCAATATTATTCAGATTGACAAAAATGTTGAAATATTTTGAGTATCTGTAGGTAGCTGCGAAGTTCACATCGGCTGTACCATCAATTGTTTCTATTACATTTCCGGGCAGCAATGCATACATTTTATTTACACCGAATATATCCGTGCTGATCTGCAGCTTTTTATTGAAATCATAGGCAGCACTGAAAGTCCATTCCATAGTAGGTGTATGCCAGGGCTTTTCAAATTCTTCAATATTGGTAAATGTAAAAGCGTTCAAGGCACCAAGTATCCGCAGTTTGCCTGCTGTAAAATAACTCAGCTCAATGTTCACTCCCGTTATATTGGCGTTTGAGTAGTCAACATAAAAACGCTTCATATTCAGTGAATCATTGATAAAAAAGGCCATATCCTGTATACTTTTCAGATATCCTTTGGCATTGAAAGAAAAATTACCATAGGTAGATCCCCTTATACCCCCATAATATTCATAGAAAACTGAATTTTTGAAATCAATAGTATCTACGATAAAAGGATTTTCGTCGGTGAGGCTTTTAAACGAATTTCGTTTTAGATAAGAATCAGCACCTATGAAGAACACCAGTTTATCTCCGATCAGATCTTTCGTGAATTCAATATCAGGAAGTGGTTCAAACTTGCCCTCATCATCAACATTAAATTCAAATGCAGCCTTTACACTCCAGTCATCCATGAGTATATTGTAGAAAGGCTTTACACCGATGATGGTATTGTTGTAATCATTCGGTCCGGTATACTTATAATAGTCCACAAGCAGCGATCCGCCTAATTCATGGCCCTTTCTATCCGGCAGCTTTACTTTTATATCTGCCTGTACAAAGGGATTCAGCTCGGCATATTTGTTAATATCACTGATCCGGGAAAAGCCGCCCTTCAGCTTGTAGTCTACATTCAGTTCATTCTCTTCTATGTTTTCCACGCCGAGGTTAAGCCCGAAATTATTGAACTGCTGTTTTACATCTGCAGCTTTAAAAGAGAATAATGAGTCGTCATAACCGTAGTAATGCACCACATCATTATTGTAAAAAAGATTAACGGGCACAGTTACTTTTTTATTAAAAAAGAATTTAGCCGATGCACCCGCATCAAGCTGACTATAATCCTGATTTTCTTTTGTGCCATTTTGCGATATATATTTTCCATATACACCGTAATTATATTTATCGCTTTGTTTTGAATTTACATATGCCTCCAGGAGCGGGCTAAGCTGTGTTCCAAAACCGGCTTTGGCATATACGGTTTCCAGGTCCTCTGCTTTCTCCTTTTGCAGGGCGATCGGTTTTATCAGCACTGATTTCGGGGACACACGGAATACTTCGCTGCGTACAACATAGTTCAGAGTATCAGGTTTTGTAGTGCTTTCCGGTATCTCACCCTGTATATTCACTTTCACAGCATCAGCAAGAACAGGATTGTATCCAACCACCACATCCACCTCATCAGCATCAACCTGAGCGAACAAACCCTGCGGTGCTGCAGCAAGTATGATCACCAAAACTGATACCCTGAAACAAACTGATATGCATTTCATATTGCTATCTTTCATTATTTGTTGAATTCTAATTCTTCGGGATTATTACTGTTGTCATCACCCTCATCCTGCTGTTTGACACGCTTGTCGCTTTTTTCCATTTGCTCAACCTGCTCGAGCTTTTGTTTTGCCAGCTCCAGCAGATCCGGGTCACCTTCGTAATTGTCAATAATACTTTTAAGGGTTGCTTTGGCCTGCGTATATTCTCCTTTCGCTGCGGAAATATCTGCCAGCAAAATATAGCTGCGCACGACCCATTCTTCATAAGCAGGCATATCGTTTACGATCTCCAGGCACTGCTTCTTAGCATCGTCCAGCTTGCCTTTCTGAAAAAGGATATCCGCCATCTGGAACCTCGATTCAACCCCAATCTCATTCGTTGTGAGTGCTGCAGCCTTTTTAAAGGCATCATAGGCTTTATCGATATTATTTTTTTCTATCCAGGCCTTACCCAGATAATAATTGGCTTCAATGCGCTCATCATTTGTTACCAGATCAGACTGCAGTATACGGTTCGCATTTGTTACCACATCGTCAAACTCATTCAGGAAATACGAAGTGCGCAAAAGACCTTTCATTGCCACAAAGGTATTTTCCTTATAATCGGCAACATCATACAGGTCAGCATAATATTTATTTGCTGTTTTATAATCCTGTTTCTGATAATAGGCTATCCAGGCAGCTCTTAATAAAGAGGATTCAAGGTATTGCTTTTTATTCGCTTCAATGATCTGCTCATAATCATCCAGCGCCTCATTGTATTTCTCCTGTTTAAAATTGCTTTCGGCACGGTAAAATAAAGCGTCATATTTGAAATACCCTTTCGGATACTGTTTTATATAATCATTAAAGGCACTCACTGAACCTTTATAGTCAGCAGCATCATATTTATTTTTTGCTGTATAATATACGATCGAATCCTTTTCTGATTTACTCACAATACCATCAAGACTGCCAACATCGCCGGTCTTGGTAGCAATATCTTTAAGTGCTGATTTCGCCTCTGTGCCCTCCGCAGAATTCGGGGATAACTCATACGCTTTCTTATAATACTCTTCTGAAGTATCGTACTGGCCGATATTATAATAAATGAGTCCAAGCTTCAGATAGGCCTTTACTGTGTAGCTGCTTTTTGGTTTTTCGCTCAGCAATTTTTTAAAGCCATCAATTGCATCCTGGCTTCTTCCCAGAATAAAATTCGTATTGGCGATCTCATAGAGGGCATCATCAACATAAAGTGAATTCGGGAATTTGGAAACGAGCTGTTGCATGGCAGATATTTTCGAAGTATTTTCCTTCTGAAGACCGTGCAGCATACCCTTCTGATACAGGGCATAATCAGAACCATTATAATTATTATCAATTATTTTCTGATAGCTGTTCTTGGCTTTCTCATAGCTCTTTGTAACAAAATAGCAATCACCCAAACGCAGTGTAGCATCAAGGGCTACATCATTCTGCTGTGAAGCTGTGCGGCCAACTTTCAGACTCTGTGTTGTTTTTTCAAAATATTTAGCAGCATTTGCATAATTCTGTGTTTTGAAATATGCATAACCAATAGTATAATTTGAGAAAGGTACACTTGTTTCCTCAGGCAGGTCTTTTGAGACTTTCGCCAGGTCCTGAAATTTAAGATGATCGCTGATAGCCAGCTGGTATTTGTCCTTACTGTAATCTATTTCACCTAGCCAGAAATACGTTGCTGCAAATAAAGATCCGTCACTTTTATTCTCAAGTGACCGGATAAACATTTCTTCGGCATCCTTATAATTCTTTTCATTATACAACTGAACACCCATGTAATAGGTTACCCGCTGGTAAGCTTCTTTTAATTTAGGACTTTTGTCTTTTATACCGTTAATTACTGAGATGGCCTCTGCATAATCTTTTGAGTTCAGCAAAGCTTCGGCAAGAATTTCCTGCGCTTCTGTTTTATTTGCGCCTTTAGGATATGTATTAAGATATTCGGTAAGCGTGGTCACGGCAGCAGGATAGTATTCGAGTTCATAGGAAAGCTTGCCGTAATTGAACAGTGCGTGTTCCTGTACTTTAGGATCGATCGCTGTTCTGGAGGCTTCCATAAAGGCATTGCGTGCATCTTCCTTTTTGTTCAAACGTATGTAACAATCACCCAGTACAAACATTACCTGCTGGTTAAGGGTGTCATTGTCGTCTGCAGCTTCTTTCAGGCTAGCGACAGCTGATTTATAATCATTGAGCTTATACTGCGCAAATCCAACCTGATAATAATCTTCAGCACGTTCATTCCTGCTTTTGTCGATATAGTACTGCAGATATGGCAAAGCGGCTGCATAATCCTTTTTATAAAAATATGCCTGGCCCAGTAACTGATTTATCTCTTCATAATAACTGAGCTTTGAATTTTCAATAAGTGGTTCAGCATAAGCGATAAGATCGTCATACTTTTCTTTCATGAAATAAATATTGCAGATGTAATAAGGGATGACAAGTGCGTAATTTCCTTCATCCTTAACACGCATAAAATATTTCAGGGCCTCATCATAATCACCTTCGAAATATTCAATGAAACCATAGTAATAATTAGCAGGATAATAATAAGGGCCCTGCTTGTCTCGCAACTGCAGGAAAAGCGGTTTTGCCTCATCAAGCCTTTTCTTGGTAAAGAGGCAATAAGCATACTGAAAGCGGTATTTATCAATTTCTTCCCGGTCAAGGTCATAGGGGTCTACCTTATCATACCAGTTTAGTGCATCTGTATACTGTTTTTTCTTGAAATTGATATTGCCAAGCTGATAATATGCTGCTCCCTGTAAAGCACTTCCCGGATAATCTTCCACAAAAGTGAGCATCAGCCTTTCAGCATCCGGATTATCCAGCTCAATAGCGCATATCGCAGCATAATACTGTGCGTATGTTTTGTAAGTGAAGAGTTCCTCACGTGCATCGTCCGCAATTTTAGAAGAGGCAAGATCAAAGAATTGCTGGGCTGTGGCATATTTTTTTTGTTCAAACAATTCCAGCCCGGTCTTATAGTCACGATACGGATCTGTATATATAGCCGTTTGCTGCGCCCGGGCCGGTTGCAACCCCATCAGGAATATACACATACATGCGAAGCACTTTATCTTTCTGGCAAAAGAACCTGTCATATGAATTCAAACGTTCGTAAAGAAGAATTATAGGCTATTCGTTTTTATTTTTCGGTTGTACGATGCAGGTGCATTTCTACAACCGTGCCGAAATTAAAAAATTATCGAGCCCGGAACCTTTGTAAAATGCAAAATCAACTAACAGTGGCATGTTGATAATGAACGTGCTGAAGCTGATTTTTATTTGAAGAATTTTAAAAAAATATTTCTTTGCATTGCGGATAAGCTCAATTGATCACTTCAGTCTCCTGTACCTCCCATTGCAAACCGGCATAATAGTACCATCTGCCATTTATTTTTGCGCCTGTGAAAGTAAGCCTTTTGGGTTCGTTGTTGATCCGGAATTTTGCAGTAACTGTAGTAAAGGAAACATTATCCTCTTTTCCCACCGATTCATTTGTATTGGCATAAACGGCGTCATTCCAGTTTGGTATGGCTGAACGTATGCGTTTAAAATCAGCCTCGCAATTTATGAGGAACTGCTCATATACTGTATCAATATCAACGTCAGTCTTCTTTCCCTGCATAGCGTAAATTTTCGTGAAATTTCCTTTAGAGGGAATGATCTCCCTGATGCCGCCGAAATCATTTGCCTTCAGGGCATCAAAAACTTTTCTGGAGAGGCTTTCGATTTCAACTGTACCCCGCTCGGTTGAACAGGATGAGAACACAAAAAAGAAAAAAGAAAGCAGCAGTGCAGGTCTCATATACAGGATTTAATGCTTCAAATATATTACGATTTGAAAAACATGCAGCAAAAAAGCCGGTTCTTTTATTTAATTTAAAGCGGCATGGTAAGATTATTTACAGACGGAGCAGCAAAAGGCAATCCCGGGCCGGGTGGATTTGGTGCTATTTTACAGTACAAAGGACATGAAAAGGAAATATCAGCAGGATACAGGCGAACAACAAATAACCGTATGGAACTCATGGCGGTTATAGCCGGACTGGAGGCTTTAAAAAAAGAAGGCCTGGAAGTAACAATATATTCCGACAGCAAATATGTAGTGGAAGCAGTGGAAAAAGGATGGGTGTTCGGCTGGATGAAAAAAGGATTTGCGAAAAAAAAGAACCCTGACCTCTGGATGCGCCTCATGCGTGTGTATACACGGCATACTGTAAAATTTATCTGGATAAAAGGCCATGCCGGTCATCCTGAAAATGAACGATGCGATGTACTTGCCGTTGAAGCCAGCCAAAGCTATCCCCTGCGTGTGGATGAAGAATATGAAAAAAGCGAAAAAGAGCTATTCTGAATTTTCAGCTTCTTGCAATATTTTTTTCATCATTAAAAAAGCGCACGCTCACAAAAAGTCCGATAAGCGCATACAGGATCAGAGAAACATAGGTTATGATCAATGGCAGCGTTTCCACCGTACCTGAGATGATTGCTTTTGTACCCAGTGAAACATTTAAAATAGGTATCCAGGCTGTGGAGAGATTATGTGTAACTCCCGGTAAAAATCCGATCATGCTGGGCAATACGGCCAGGATCATAAGGGGGCTTACCATCGTCTGCGCTTCTTTAAAAGATTTTGCCATTATAGAAAGCGCCAGAATAACAGAAGCGAAAAATATATTGAGCGGTAGTAAAATGGATAATATCATGACCAGAGATGAAGGATTTAGCACATGAAAAATCGCATCCGATATAGATGCAGGGATAGAGCTGTTTATTTTCAGAGCGATGGCCATGCCGATAAGAGCAGCACAGGCAGAAATAAATCCGCAAAGTGTTACCACAAGAAATTTTCCGATGTAGATCTCGCTTCTGCTGGCACTGGAAACGAGTAATGTTTCAAGAGTTCCCCTCTCCTTTTCACCGGCACCCATATCAATACCCGGATACATACAACCCAGCAGACAAAAAATAATGAAAAAATATGGCAGTATACCACCGATTATTTGCCCTGTCTGCTCCTGCGTGGAGGCAAGATCATTATCTGTATCCGCAGTGAAAGGGTCGATCACCGTTTCATTGAGTTGCAACTGTGCAAGGCGGTTCTTTACAACGTAACCCTTGTAAGCATCATGTAAATTAAATATCATCCCCACTTTAAATTCATGCTTGCTCGAATTATAGAACATTTTATAATCAGCAGGCTGCATATGTGCAAGGCTGCTATCAAATCCTGGTGCGAACCAGAAAATGGCATCCACACTATCAGCATCTATAAGGGATCTTATGGCTGACGTATCTGTATGCAGCATAACAATTTTCGCAGGCGCTACTACTTCATTTGCATCGAGGGCCTTCTGCAGGGCTGCTGAATCTTTTGCAAGAGCGGCCATGTTGTTTACATTCTCTGAATTAAAATTTACAAACGAAGCTTCATTGCCATTTTCGATCACACCAATACGCAGCCCTTCTTCCGCTGCTTTTTTTGTCTGGTTGCTCATGAACTGTGATACCAGCGTTATAATAACAGGGTACAGAAATATCGGGATCAGCAGCATGGTGCGCATCGTACGCTTATCACGGCTGAGATCTAAAAATTCTTTTCTGAATATGGTGATAATGTTCTTCATATAATAAATATTCCGGTAGAGTGATTTTTATTTCAGGCAGTAATGGCATCGTGTTCCTGTGCAAGGCGGATGAATTCATCTTCCAGTGTGGCCTCCCGCATAGAAGTTTTAAAATCAGAGAAAAGGCCATTGTAAATTACACCGCCTTTATGCATAATGGCAAGATCATCACTCAGCATATTCACTTCGCTCATGATATGCGTTGAAAAAATAACTGTTTTGCCCTGTTTTTTGCAATTGCGGATAAGCTCGATAATACTTTTTGCTGCAATTACATCCAGACCTGAAGTAGGTTCATCAAAAACGATCACTTCAGGATCATGAATTATGGTTCTTGCAATAGATACTTTTTGCTTCATGCCTGTGGAAAATTTTCCTATTCTTCGGCCGGCAAATTCATTGATGCCGAGCAGATCAAAAAGCTCTTCTTTACGACTTTTTATCTTATCCTCACTCATGCCGTTGAGCCTTCCGAAATAATTGAGCATCTCATGCGGTGTGAGCCTGTCGTAAAGCCCTGTACTGCCGGTTAAAAAGCCAAGCCTGCTGCGCACTTCCTTGCCGTTTTGTACCGTATCAAAGCCGCATACTTTTATGGTGCCTGAGGTAGGTTTTAATATCGTGGCGATCATGCGCAGTGTTGTTGTTTTTCCTGCCCCGTTCGGGCCGAGCAAAGTAAATATTCTGCCGGGTTCACACTGCAGTGAGATATTCTTAACAGCATCCACAGTTGCGGATTTGAATTGTGCACCCATTTCCTTTCTCTGCTGTCTCGACAAAGCAAAAGTTTTATACAGATCCCTGATCTCTATCATAATATGTAATTTATATGCTGCACTTAAAATACTTTCATATTGGTTTTATGGTATAGCCTGCTTTTCTCAATAGAGCAATTACACCTTCTTCCCCGGGCAGATGTCCTGCACCTACGGCAATAAAAGTGGTCTTATCTTTCATCATATCTGCCATTACAGGGATCCATTTTCTGTTCCTGCTGTAAATAAATTCATCTGCATAAGCCATGATTTCAGGCGAGCTTTCGTTCATACATTTTGCAATGGAATCAAGATTCTCTTCTTTATAAAAGCGTACAAGGTCACTGAAAATATCATTGTATGCGGTGGATGAATCTATCGACTCCAGCAGCCAGCCGATCTGTTCGGTATAAGGTATGGAGTCAAATATTGCCATCTGATCGGCAACTGTTTCCAGTCCAAGGATGGTTTTCTTATGCTGTATGCACTCCATCAGAAAATGTAATTCAAAACTTTCCTGCTCACCTTTAATAAAATTCTCTGTTACCTTCTGAATAAGTGCAAAAGGTTTCTGCTTATCCATGGAGGCAAGGTCTGTTTCCAGGCTATCAGCAAAATATTTTCGCAGTTTCTCATAGTTCTCAGGCGAGGTCATGTTTTTAATTGTCTGCCCTTCCGGTAAAGCCATCATACCCTGTACACCTATGAGTGCCGCCATATCATCGAGCTTTATCTCAAAAGCTACCTGATCTGCATGCAGCAGCATGGAATCGATCAAAGGACGTACATAAAAGTCTTTTTTATCTATAAGATGGATTGTTCCGTATAAATATGACGGTTCATTTAATCCGTTGCCCGTGATCTCCCAGAGCAGTGAAGTTGTTTTATTCGCACTGGAAGAATAATCCTGTTCCGGCGAGCACGCTGAAGCCCGGAGTAAAAAAAAGCTGAGAAGTGAAAAAAGCAGATACACGGATGTTCTTTTATTCAGGTTTGAAAATGATTTTTCTGGATCGCACAACATAAACTGGCACAAAGATAATTCGCCTTCTAAAAATAGCTGTGTCGTTCGTGCACATTGTAAAAATGGCATTACTAAGAATGGCAGAAGGTTTTTTTCGACCAAAAAGCCATAGCATTCGACCAAAACCTTTCCGGAGCCGGAAATTCCCGCTAGTCCCATATTTCACATACAATTACACAGTCTGCAACATGCATATTAGTTTTGCGGCATGAGCCATTTAGTTGCCCCCTCGATCTTATCCTGCGATTTTGCCTATGTGGCAAGGGACGTGGAAATGTGTAATGCGTCAGGTGCTGATTATATTCATGTGGATGTTATGGATGGCATGTATGTGCCCAACATCAGTTTCGGGCTGCCTGTAGTTGCCGCAATAAAACGGCATGCAAAAATTCCGCTCGATGTGCATCTTATGGTGGAAAAACCGGAAAGGTACCTGAGACAATTCCGGGATGCAGGAGCTGACCATATCATTATCCATGTAGAGGCCTGCACACATATTCATGCGGCGCTTGCAGAGATCAAAGATATGGGTGCCCTGGCCGGTGTGGCAATAAATCCGGGAACACCGATCGGTGCGCTTAACGCTATATTACATTATACAGACATTGTATGCCTCATGAGTGTAAATCCTGGGTTTGGCGGACAGAATTTTATTGACCGTTCCATCGAAAAGATCCGTAACCTGAAAAAAATGATCACTACCAATAAATTAAAGACCAGGATTGAAGTGGACGGCGGCGTGAAACTCGATAACGCAGCCAAAATTCTGGCAGCCGGTGCGGATGTGCTGGTGTGCGGCAGTGGCATTTTTTCGCATAGTGACCCGCTGCAGGCCGTGAAGCAGTTAAAATCCATGAAGCCGAATAATAAGAGCGTATAAATGCCGTTCAGACTATTCATGCACCGCCTTGTTTTATGCCTTGCCTGTTGCTTTTCCATGAATATTATGTTTGCCCAGAAGGCAACTGTGTATGGAAAAATAACAGACAAGAACGGCAAGGGTAAAGCTGATGTGAATGTGATCCTTCTGGGAAGTTCTGAAATTCTTACAACAACCAATACCGATGGCAATTATCTCGCAGATATTCCTGCAGGCGATACCGTGGTGATCACATTTTCGTATGTCGGATTTAAAACTTCATATAAAAAGATACTGGCGGATTCGGGTAAAACGTATAAACTGAATATTTCTCTGGAAGAGAATAATGAGCTGAACACAGTTGTGATCTCTGAAAGCAAACGCAATGAGATCATATTATCTATCCCCATTGAAAAGCTGGAATACATTCCCGACCCTACCGGTGATCCGCTTATTGCCATATTGCGAAGATATGTGGTAAGTAATAATGAGCTGAGTTCCCAGTATTCTGTTCGTGGCGGAAATTATGATGAGAACCTGGTTTACGTAAATGGATTTGAGATCTATCGTCCGTTGCTCATTCGCAGTGGTCAGCAGGAGGGTTTACAATTCGCCAACTATGATCTCATCAGCAATGTGGGGTTTTCTGCAGGCGGATTTGAAGCGAGATATGGTGATAAACTCAGCAGTGTACTGGATATTCAGTATAAAAAACCGAAAAAATTTGAAGCGGGAATCACAGCAAGTTTACTGGGCGGTTCTTTCTATGCCAATGATGGTTCTGACTCCGGCAAAGCGTATTATCTTTTCGGCGCACGTTACAAAACAAATCAATATCTGCTCAATTCACTTAATACACAGGGACAGTATAAACCTGTATTTTACGATGTGCAGGGGTTATACGGTATTAATATAAATGATAAATCAACGCTTGAAATATTGGGAAATATTTCATCGAGCTCTTATACATTTATTCCTGAATCCTCTGTTACATCCACAGGTGTTGTGAACTATGTTCTGCAACTGCAGATCTTTTTCGAAGGGCAGGAGGTTGATGATTTTCTTACGGGTTTTGGCGGCATATCTTATCAGTACAGGCCAAATAAAAGAACAGGATTTAAATTTTATACATCTGCCTACCATTCTCTCGAATCTGAAACATTTGATATCATTGGCGATTACTGGATCGGTCAGGTTGAAACAAATCTTGGCTCTAAAAATTTTGGTGAGGCCAATCAGAATTACGGCCTGGGAGTGGGAACATTTCAAAATTTTGCACGCAATTACCTGCAGAGCAGTGTTACCAATGTGGCACATGAGGGATATACCAGTGCCGGTGCGAATTATCTGCGTTGGGGTGCAAAAGCACAGTATGAAATAATCAATGATGATCTGAAGGAATGGGAGATGCTCGACAGCGCCGGATATTCAATTCCATATACAGGTGAACAGGTAACATTGCAGGAAGTGCTGCGCTCCCAGATCGAATTGCGCTCATATAGACTCAGCGGATTTTTTCAGGATACCTATTCTCCGTTTGATGACGAACATTTTTCACTAACAGCAGGTGTCCGTTCATCGTACTGGAGTATAAACAAAGAATTCAATATAACCCCACGGTTGCAATTGTCGTGGAAACCCGACTGGACATCCCGTGATAGCATTGACAGGGATATCGTATTCAAGGCCTCAACGGGTTTATATTATCAGCCGCCATTTTACCGTGAATTGCGCAATGCAGAAGGCGAAATAAACGAGAATGTATTATCCCAGAAATCCGTGCACGCATTGATCGGGAGTGATTATAATTTTAAAGGCTGGAACAGGGATTTTAAATTCATCACAGAAATATATTACAAATACCTGTGGGATCTCGTACCTTATGATGTAGATAATGTGCGCATTACTTATTTCGGTGAAAATAATGCAAAAGGATATGCAGCAGGTATTGATATGCGTCTTTTTGGTGAAATCGTGAAGGATGCTGAATCCTGGATATCGCTGTCGTTCCTGAAAACTGAGGAAGATATTTTCGGCGACTCAACTTATAATATCATAAGGGATGGAACAGGAGCTATTGACACGCTCATTCCTGTTTTGCAGGGATATATCCCACGTCCTACAGATCAACTTGTCAACTTTGGTATGTTCTTTCAAGACTATGCACCTGGCAATGAAAATTTTAAAGTGAACCTGAGTTTTCTGTTCGGCAGTGGCCTGCCTTTTGGTCCGCCAAATAATCAGTATTCCAGAAATGCAGGCAGAATACCACCCTACCGCAGAGTTGATATTGGCTTCAGCTATCTCCTGCTTGGTGAAGAGCGTGTGCGGAAGAACAATATTTTCAAGGATGTAAAAACACTTTGGGCAGGCGTGGAAGTATTTAATTTATTAGGTGTTGAAAATACCATTTCCTATATCTGGGTGAAAGATATCTATAACACTCAATATGCGTTCCCGAATTATCTCACCGACAGACGACTGAATGTTAAACTGGTCATGAAAATTTAATACAACTTTTTTATCTTCCTCAATTCACTAAATTAGCATAAATGCTATACACCGTATTATTGATATGTATGCTCAGTGTTCTTCCATTACAGGAGAACCAGCAATTACAGGGTATAGCGTATGACCTGCATCATCCTGATAAGAAATTATTTTTACCCCCAGAGCTACATGAAGTATCAGGCCTTACAGCTCTTGATGCAAATACTGTTGCCTGTATTCAGGATGAGGAAGGTATACTTTTTATCTATGACCTGCTACAGGAAAAGATCACTGATAAATTCACATTTTATATTGACGGCGATTATGAGGGGATCACACGCATTCAGAATGCACTTTATATTTTACGCAGTGATGGTACTTTGTTTGAACTGAACAATTATACTTCTGAAGATGTCACCGTGCGAAAATATGATACCGGTATTCCATCGGGTAATAATGAAGGCCTGTGCTATGATGCAGAACATAATCGTTTGCTGATTGCAGCTAAAGGCAAAATTGGCAAAGGACCAGAATATAAGAACAGCCGTGTGATCTATGCTTTTGATCTGCTCGCAAAACAATTCAGCACGGAAGCTGTTTACGATTTTGACCTCGAAGAAATAAAAGAATTCATTCGCAGCAATGACCCGGGTTTTCCCGTGAAACAGGCGAAAAAGAAATCAAAGGACGATGAGCCTGATCTTAAATTCAAAACCTCAGCCATCTGCATTCATCCGGTCACCAAAAAATTATATCTGCTGAGTGCCTCAGATCATTGTTTATTCATTTTCAATAAAAAAGGCGATCCCGAAAATATTATTCGCCTGGATCCTGAATTGTTCAACAAAGCAGAAGGCATTACATTTTTATCAGACGGAGATATGATCATTTCAAACGAAGGGCAGGAAAAACAACCGAGCTTATTATTATTTGAATACAAACCCTGAAGGTTAATTAAGCGATATCTGTGCAAAAGATCGCTGAGGACTGTTATGGAACAATAAGGGATATACTTCAACATCCATAAATTGGATGAGCGGAAATTTTGAGAGCATGTCGATCACAGCTTCTTCAGATTCCGCATTTACTACCATCCATAATTTCTTCCTGTCAATACTCACAGAATAGTTAAGTATCTTCCCTTCAAACATAAGGTCATTCACCACGGCACGCTGACTGGGTATCAACTGCATAAAAGCCTCGCTGTGAGGGTTATGCAAATTGCAGTCAATAATAAATTCCGGCATACTTTATTTTTTGTTACGTGCTTATGTTCTATAAACGCAAATTCCGGGAATTTAGTTGTATCAGGCAAATATTCTCATGTGATCACCTGTATTTTTTCGGATATTCAAATAAAGCAAGTGCGCCTTTTGTAAGCTCCGCCAGGTGCCAGCTTTCAACGTTAAAATGGATCGCAACGATACCGCATGTAGGCAACATCTCAGTAAATGTGCCTGTACAGGCATGAGCGAGATTTGACAATGTTGGATTATGTCCGAAAATAAAGACAACATCATGCTGCGCTCCTTTTTCCCTTATAACCTGCATGATGTCGGGTATCTCTTTAAAATACAGATCCGCATGCAGGATGATCTTATTTTTATCATAACCGATCGTATCGGAAAATATGCGGGCAGTTGTAAGCGCACGCAATGCCGGGCTGGTAATAATAATACCGGGATAAATATCTTTTTGCCGCAATAGTTCCGCCATATGAAAAGCATCGCTCATGCCTCTCTCTGTGAGGGGTCTCTCAAGGTCGTGAAGAGCATCGTATTCCCAACTTGATTTTGCATGCCGTATAATGAACAGGGTTTTCATAATCATATCTGCTTTTTCAAAAATATCTGATAATTCAATAAATGCAAGAGGGCTTATGCACATATAAACCGGGTTCGCAGTCAATAATAGCAGTGCACAGATGTCACTATATTTGTGATATGCCGAAAAAGAAAAAAATAAATAAAAAACCGATAGCATCAAATACATCTGTGGAAAAAGACCTGTATCAGTTTATTGCATCCAAGCCTGAGAAGGGTGTTAAGCTGAAGCATATTCTTAAATGGGCGATGCAGTTTGAGGGTGCGGAGGGAATATTTGACAGCCTTGAAGAATTACTGCAAAAAGGGCGCATTGAAGAATTTGAAAAGGACAATTTTCGTGCACGTGGCAAGGTTAACCATATGAATACGCTGAAAGGAGTGGTAGACCTTACACAAAGTGGTGCGGCTTACATAGTAGTTGATGGCCAGTTAAATGACATATACGTTCCGGCAAGAAAAACAAACAGGGCCTTTAACGGCGATACAGTACTTGTTAAAATTGTGCCCTCAGGGAAAAAGACGAAACTTGAAGGCGAGATCGTTGAGGTCATTCATCGAAAAAAAGATACTTTCATTGGTATTGTAGAACGCAATGAAGATTTTGCCTTTGTGGTGACCGATAAGAAATTCAATAATTATGATTTTTATATCTCAGCCTCCGAAACAAAAAGAAGTAAAATTAAAGATGGCGACAGGGTAATTGTAAGATTGCAGGACTGGCCGCCATCTATGAAAAATCCAATTGGTCAGATCACAGGTAAACTGGGTGCTATTGGCGATCATGACAGTGATATGCAGGCCATCATGGTGGATACGGGTATCAATTTTGTCTTTCCTGAAGAAACAGAGGCCGCAGCAAAAAAAATATCTGAAAACATACCCGCAGAAGAAATAAGAAAACGCAGGGATTTCAGAAATGTATTTACTATCACGATAGATCCCGCAGATGCCAAAGATTTTGACGATGCCATCAGCCTTGAATACCTTGACAATGGCAATATGGAGATCGGTGTGCACATAGCTGACGTGTCGCATTATGTAATACCTGATTCACCGATAGATAAAGAAGCTTATGAAAGAGCAACGTCAGTATATCTTGTTGACAGGGTTATTCCTATGCTGCCGGAAAAATTATCCAATAATATCTGCTCACTTGTGCCACACAAGGACCGGCTCACCTTTAGTGCAGTTTTTGAATTTACGCATGATGGAAAGCTCGTACATGAATGGTTTGGCAAGACCATAATTCACAGTGACAGGCGCTTCAGTTATGAAGAGGTGCAGGAAGTGCTGGAAACAAAAAACGGTGAGCATGTAAAAGAGATCCTGGACATAAATTCCATTGCTCTGATACTGCGGGAACAAAAATTTAAAAATGGTGCCATCGCTTTTGAAACACAGGAAGTAAAATTCATTCTTGATGATAAGAAAGTGCCGGTGGGTGTGTATATTAAAGAAAGGAAAGAGGCGCATATGCTCATAGAGGATCTGATGCTGCTGGCTAACAGGAAAGTCGCAGAGCTTATTGGCAAGCATAAAGAACATTCGGGTGTTATACCTTTTGTGTACCGGGTCCATGATCTTCCGGATATGACGAGACTGGAAGAATTCGGCCTTGCCGCCAGAAGATTCGGATATAAATTAAAACTTGACTCACCTAAAAATATTTCGGCAGAACTGAACAAACTCATGCGTGAAGTGGAAGGGAAACCCGAACAGAATATTCTTGAAGGCATGGCTATCCGTTGCATGGCCAAAGCCATTTATACGACAAAAAATATCGGGCATTACGGTCTTGCTTTCTCCTATTACACACATTTTACTTCACCCATCAGGCGATATCCGGATCTTCTGGTACATCGTATTTTACAGCAGTATCTGCAGCATGCAGGTAAATACGAAAATGCTTCTGCACTGGAAGAAAAATGCCGGCATTCATCAGCTCAGGAAAGAAAGGCTATGGAAGCAGAAAGGGAAAGTGTGAAATACAAGCAGGTGGAATTTATGAGCAGTCATATCGGTGAGATATTTGACGGCGTGATCAGCGGTATTCAGCATTACGGGATATTTGTTGAGATAGCAGAAAATAAATGCGAGGGCATGATACGGGTTGATAGTATACGGGATGAATTATTGTTTGAAGAAAACCGCCGGCGACTTGTAAGTCTGACGCACAGCCGCAATTTCGAGATGGGAGATAAGATAAAAGTGAAAGTGCGCAGTGCAGACCTGGCGATGCGGCAATTGGATTTTATTTATGTGGGGTAAACTGTATACATTTAATCTGATTTGAATATATCCCAGTATTTTTCTTTGGGAAATGTACATTTTACAGAAACCACCTTATTACTTACAGGATGCATAAATTCTATACTGTAAGCGTGCAGACAAATTGCGTTCTCCGCATATTTTATATTTGAACCATAAGCGGCATCGCCTATAATAGGACACCCAACAAAAGCAAGCTGTGCACGTATCTGGTGAAATTTACCTGTTACAGGCTCTACTTCAAGTAAAAACTTATTTTCCTTTTCCGCCTCAACATTGTAATTCAGCTCACAATACACCCTGCCCTTAGCCATGCGTTTAAATACAAGAGCATACTTATTCTTTTCATCTCTTTCAAGAAAATGAATGAGCGTATGTTTTTGCTGCACAGGTCTGTCAGCAACAATAGCATAATATTTTTTCTTTACCTCCTTCTCCCGGAACTGATCATTGAGCTTTCGCAGAACCGACTTCTTTTTTGCAAGAAGCAAAACACCGCTTACCGGCCGGTCAATACGATGCACGATACCCGCATAGGGAAATTTATTTTTTTCTGCCAGGTAGGTCTCCATTTCCCTTTCAACACTTGGATATCCCCACTGATCTTTTTCCACCATAAGTCCGGCAGGCTTATTAATAATAAGAATATCTTCATCTTCCAGTAATATATCAGGCATGCTGTAAAAATAAACAAGCTTTCACTGCAAACCGTAACTTTACTGCGCTATGCGTTTTACGGTGTTACTATGGACTCTGACGCTATACATTGCAACAAATGTATCGGCGCAAACACCATTTCTGCCACTTGATACCAATTTCATTACAACTACAGTCATTGTTCCACCCTCGCCTTTTACCTATGACCTGCTCTTTTCAGGCAATACTGATTATGTATTTATCGACCACGGAACAGACAGCGCCCTTGCCAAGCAGAATATGGATTATATCGGTGTGCTTCCCGGCCGCAATAAAGATGAAAATTACCTTATTGTTGATCACGAGATAACCAATTTAAAGAACGATAAACTTGGCGATGGTGGCGGTATGACCATGTTTAAGATTCAGAAAGATGCGGCAGGAAGCTGGCAGGTAGTACCCAGCCGCTGGGGTAAAAAATTCATTAATGTTGACTTTTCAAATGTAGGTGGTACAAACCATAATTGTAGCGGCGCAATTACACCATTCGGTACTGTACTTTCTGCCGAAGAATTTCCTTTGCAAAGCAATGCTGCGCTTTTTGCTGACAGTATGGGCTTCAGTGATACAAGTGATTACATTATTCCACCGGGAAACGGCATTTACAGCGGACGTATTTTAAAGCACTGGCAGCAGATCGGATGGATGGCAGAAGTGGACCCGGAACTGTTCTCGGCTACAAGAAAATATTACGCCATGGGTTATTTCAGTCATGAAGATGCCGTGTGCATGAGCGATGGTAAAACGGTTTATCTGACCGATGACAATACACCTTCCGTATTCTTCAAATTTGTAGCGGATGAAATAAATAATTATGTGAGCGGACAATTATATGCATACAGTCAGGGGACTGACGGCATTGGTGGCAATTGGCTGCCATTACCCATGCAGATGGATTCTCTGCTCGACATCAGGAGAATAGCACTCACAAAAGGTGCGACTATATTTACAAGGCTGGAAGGTATTTGTGCTAACACAGCAGAAACCAAACTGTATTTTACAGAAACAGGTTCTGATTATGCTGATCAGCATGAAGGAATTTATTATGGGGGTAAACCTGTACTGCAGACACAAAAGCTCGATACCTTATTCGGGTCAGTAAAAGACAGTATTTACAATGACTACTATGGCCGTATCTGGGAAATGGATCTTGCTGATAATACCTGCTTTCCTTTAATAGAAGGTGGAAACGGAAGTGATGGCAAAACAAATTTTTCCAATCCCGATAATGTATCAGTATTCCGGTACGGACCTGAAAGGGAATTTTTATTTGTACAGGAAGATCTTAACGGCGTCTCCTATAACAGGCAACCGTCTTACATTATATCAGGTGCTGCAGTTGTGCCCGAAATATATTGCCTTGATCTGAAGACCGTATCTCCAACTGTTGACAGCTTACAGCGCTTTATTATCGGTCCCAAAGGATGCGAAACATCGGGCGGAAGTTTCAGTGCAGACGGGAATACCTTCTTTATGAATGTGCTGCATCCCAGCCTTGCCAACCCCTACCCTTTTAATAATTCCTGTACTATTGCTGTGAGAGGATTGAAGCAATTTCTTATTGATGAAATTACCACAGACATTACAGATAAACCAAAGAATTCATTTTATGTTTTCCCTAATCCGGCAGGCAGAGAATTGCGCTTTAATAAAAAGGCGGATATTTATTTTTTTGATGATGCCGGCAACATTTTATTCAGCAGACAGAATACAAATATTCTCGACATAAGTAATCTTAACAGTGGTGTATATTTTATCAGAACTGCTCAAGATGAAGTACAAAAAGTAGTGATCCAGTAATTCATGAATAAAGAACAGGGATGGAATTCTTCTGATGCATGGCTTCTGCATGCCATGTTGCTGGCGTGCGGAGCAGCACATAGGCCCATCAGTCTCCGCCAGATCATCAGCTGCGGTGATTACATTAATCACTCAATATTAAATTTTTCAGAAATTAAAAGTGGCCTGGAAAAGCTCATTTCCATACATTATGCTGAAATCACAGACAATGACATTCATATCACAAATAATGCGATTAATGAATTGATTCCAGTAATGTCAGAATATTCCTATGCAACGGAACTAACGAAAGCCTTTGAAAATTTTCTGAATAAAAAAGATCTTACACAATATGGATCTGTAAGGATCTCATCAGATCTCATAAATGAAACAACAATACGAAAAGCTTACTCAGATTATTTTAATAAAAACTGAAGTGCAATTCACTCTGTCCCGTATCACCAGCCTAAGATCCACGCAAATATGAGCGGCGCTACTATGGTGGCATCGCTTTCCACTATATATTTCGGAGTATGGATGTCGAGCTTGCCCCAGGTTATTTTTTCATTCGGCACGGCACCGCTGTAAGAGCCGTATGAAGTTGTTGAGTCACTGATCTGACAGAAGTAACTCCAGAATGGTATTTCATGCATTTCAAGGTCCTGGTACATCATAGGTACTACACAGATGGGAAAATCGCCGGCTATACCGCCACCGATCTGAAAAAAACCTATGCCTTTGCCGCCGGAATTGTGCTTATAATAATCAGCCAGCCACATCATGTATTCAATGCCGCTTTTCATGGTGCCCGGTTTTAATTCGCTTTTAATACAATAGCTTGCAAAAATGTTTCCCATGGTGCTGTCTTCCCAGCCCGGTACTACGATAGGAATATTCTTTTTAGCAGCAGCGATCATCCAGCTATCTTTCTCATCAATTTCATAATCGCTCTTCATTACTTCACTCAGCAATAATTTATACATATACTCATGCGGAAAATAGCGTTCGCCTTTGGCTTCAGCATCCTTCCATATTTTCACAATATGATGCTGTATTCTCCTGAAAGCCTCCTCTTCTGGTATACAGGTGTCGGTTACCCGGTTCAATCCTTTTTCAAGCAATGCCCATTCATCCTGCGGGGTAAGGTCACGGTAATGCGGAACTCTTTCATAATGGCTGTGGGCCACGAGGTTCATAATATCTTCCTCCAGGTTGGCACCCGTACAGGAGATGATAGCGATCTTATCCTGACGTATCATTTCTGCCAGCGATAAACCCAGTTCACCTGTACTCATGGCACCTGCAAGACTTACCAGCATTTTGCCGCCTTCGGCGAGATGTTGCTCATAGCCTTTCGCAGCATCCATTAAAGCCGCTGCATTAAAATGCCGGTAGTGGTGCTGAATAAAATCGGATACAGGCCCCTTTTTCATGATCTTTTGTTTTTTGTGCCTGCAAAGTAACTAAAAATGCAGCTATCGTTTTCAGTTAGGCGGAAACGTGATCAAAAAAATAAATTCGTTTATATACCCTGAATGCCAGCAAAATATCGCAACCACTGAAAATGAATAAGCTATCGCCAAATATTTTATTGCAGTGAAATCAGATCCCCCACCGGTCAATAAGCATATCAGCCTGCATAGAAATTCAGTTCCTGAAATATATAAAGAGGCCTCATCATTTAAGTTTTACATAAAAATGAGGTTTGCATTTTAACATGCCATATGGAAAGCTTATCTTAACGGTCATATTTTAAACTGAACTAAATCAAACATATGGTGAGAACACTACTCATGATCTTTACATTGCAGGCTTTGACCCTGCATGTTTCCGCACAAAACCTGGTTCCCAACAGTGGTTTTGAGGATTATGCCAGTTGCCCCACAAGTTACAGCGGCGTAACATTTGACGATGTTTCTTTCCCTTATGTGCAGAACTGGTTTGCGCCGACCGGAGGTTCATCAGATTATTTTAATGCATGTGCTGATCTATCTTCTTCTGTGAGTATTCCAAATACATATTATTGGGATTATAATCCTTCACACCTGTGCAATGCAATGGCCGGCTTTTTTACATATGAAGACGGTTCCAATTACAGGGAGTATTTGGAAGTACAGTTCACGGAACCTATGACTGCCGGAACACTGTATTATATTGAATTTTATGCTGCTACAGCCTGTTACCCCGGAGGAGTGGGATACGATTTTATTTTTGCTACTGACGAATTAGGCGCTTATATTTCAGAAGACAAAGTGCTTGACTTTGATTATACGCCATTGTCCTACCTTACACCACAGATCGAAAATCCGGAGGGTTTATATCTTGAGGATTCAAGCGCCTGGTATAAAATATCCGGCACTTATCTGGCAACCGGTGGTGAAGAATATATTACCATAGGAAATTTTAAAGATGATGATGAAACAGATTTTGTTTATATGGAAGGTACATCTCCATCCGGTTCAACGCTCAGCGGTTATGTATTTGTAGATGATGTGCTGGTAACAGAATATACCGGAGCCGAACCAACTACACCCGGTGATGTGATCTTATGCGATGGCGAATCAGTGGATCTTACCGCACCTTTTTCTGCCATCAGCTACGACTGGAGTACGGGTGATGATCAACAGACAATAACAGTAGATGAAGCAGGCACCTACAGCGTGTCTGTTGAATTTGATTGTATAGATACCGTATTCACCTTCAATGTTTACACCTTCCCGACTGATGCCATTACTTCGTACACAGCAGATTATATCTGTATGGATGATTTCCCCATTACACTTGATGGCGCACCCGGTTTTACGGATTACGACTGGAATACAGGGGAATTTACTGAATCTATTGTGGTAAGCGGCCCGGGCGTTTATTCCGTTCTTGCTTCCAATGTATGCACCATACAAAAAGATACATTTGAGATCACAGCACTCGATCCATCGGGAATTGATCTCAACCTCGGCAATGATACACTTATCTGCACAAACGATCCCTGGAGTGTGCTGCTGGATGCCTCGGATGATTTTGAGACCTATGAATGGAGCACGGGGGAAACAACCCAAACCATAACAGTTGATGAAGATGGCGTGTATTCCATCTCGGCTGAAAATATCTGCGGCACCTGGACGGATGTGATTAAAATTGAATCAGGCGCTGTATTGTCTAAACCTGAACTGGGTGATAACGTAGTTCTGTGTGAGCAGGATAATTTCTCTGAAGTTACCTTTACTGTTCCCGAACAGGACTGTGATTACCTGTGGCAGAACGGCGATACCACAAACTCGATAACCGTGCATGAACCCGGTGAATTCTGGGTACAATGCAGCAATTTGTGCGGTGTTACAGGCGACTCTGTTATTGTGCAACTCTGCACATATATCTATATGGCAAATGCTTTCAGCCCCAATGGCGATGGCCTCAATGATATTTATGCTCCTGTTGCCTATGAAGGCGTTGACCTGGTTTCTTTTGTTATCTATGACCGCTGGGGAGAACTCCTCTTTGAAACAAATGATATCACAAAAGGCTGGGATGGAACTGTCGATGGAAAAGAAATGCCAGTGGCTGCCTATGCTTTTGTTGTACAATACGATGAATACGGATATGTGGAACAGCGCAAAGGCTCATTTACCCTTGTGCGCTGATGGTCTTTCAAATAATTCAGAAGGGTTTAGTTGCAAATAATAGAAGGTGGCCGGCGTTCCATACATCTGATCATTCTGTATGTTATGTAATATAAGATCCTTATCTCTTTTTTTTGTTGTATTTGCATTTTCATGCAGTGCAATTGATCAGACCAAACCGTTGCAGGGGAAATGGCAGTGTGTTGCATGGACAGTGGAGGGCGGCACTTCACCTTATGATATTGAACACACCAGCTTTCTGTTCAAAAAGAATGAATATTATGAAGCTGTTATTTCAGGGCATGCGGAAAAAGGCACCTTCTACCGGCAGGAAGATAAACTCTATACAACAGCCGATGGCAACGCAAAAGTGATGACACTCATTAAAAAAATGACCCCTGATACGCTGATATTAGGAATGAACAGGGCTGGTATCATGGAGGAAATGGTGCTGGTGAAAAAAATGTAAGCCTCATGGAAAAAATAAATCTGCAGCAGAAATTTAATTTATTTAATGATCACTGGTCGCCAAAGATCATTGGTGAGCTCAACGGTCAGCATGTTAAGCTTGTTAAACTACTGGGTGAATTTACCTGGCATCATCACGAAAATGAAGATGAATTGTTCTATGTGATAAAAGGTATATTAAAGATAGAGCTGCAAGATAAAACACTTGAATTGCAGCCCGGAGAAATATGTATCATACCACGTGGCACGGAACATCGGCCTGTAGCTGACAATGAAGTATGGGTAATGCTGTTTGAACCTGCCGGCACCTTAAATACCGGTAATACAAAAAATGAACACACGGTGAAAGAGTTAGAGCGGATATGATCAGATAACTCCAACGTAATTCTATCCTATTTAAATGTACATCCACTCTTCGTACTTTAAGAAGCCGGGAATATATTGTCATTTCAAAATTCTAAGACAAATTTCATCCTATGGCAAAAATTTCGCACCACACTGAAAGCTTCTGACATGCGCCAGCATTTTTCATTGAGGCAGTGCGTGAGTGGCAGCATCAGGCGGGTGGACAATGCATTGCGTTGTTTACACATGAGGCAGGAAGCTGGTAAATATTATGCAGATACTAAAAATTGCGAATAAGCAAAGTATATAATGTGTAAATAATGCACAGCGTGGGCTGATGCTCTTGCAGCAGAGCTGGCACCTCTCAATGAAAAAAGGTTTTTGTAGCTTTTTGCCTTCAAAAAGCGGTAAAAATAAAATTTCCAAATACATACTCAACGTAAAAATTCGGTGTCAATATTTAAATCATAGATAATACGATTGCCTTGCACTCTTGCACCATATTACATATTTAATTATTTTTGAGTACTACCAACCCGAACTATACATTTTGGAAGATCCTGATTTCCGTGAATTATTTGAGGGCTCTCCGGGCTTATACCTGGTACTCTATCCTGATTTTACCATAGCGGGTGTTACCGATGCTTATCTGGCCGCAACCATGACGAAACGCAAGGAGATCATAGGGCATAATATTTTTCATGTTTTCCCCGACAATCCCGCTGACCTGAACGCTGACGGTGTAAGTAATTTGCGGGCCTCACTCAGCCGAGCGCTGGTTTCAAAAAAGCCGGATACCATGGCCATCCAGAAATACGATATCCGCAAGCCGCTCTCTGAAGGCGGAGAATTTGAAGTGAGGTACTGGAGCCCCTTCAATGTGCCGATATTAAATGAAAATGACGAAGTAAAGTATATCGTGCATCGTGTGGAAGATGTGACCGAATTTGTGCGAATGCGTGCTGCGGACGACGAGCAAAAAATGCTCACACAAAGGCTGAAGCATCTAACAGACAGCATGGAGATAGAACTCATGCAGAGAGGAAAAGAGTTGCAGAATGCCAATAATGCACTGGAAGAAGCAAACAGGGAATTACAGATCAAAACTGAAGAGTTGCAGCGCTCCAATGATGAGCTCAGCCGCTTTGCGGCTACAGCTTCACACGATATTAAAGCGCCGTTCAGAAATGTGGGTGGCTACCTGGAGATCATAAAAGAAAAAGTAAAGAGCCTGGAAGATGCCGATCTCAAAAAAGCTTTCGAGAGGATCAGTTCCGCAAGACACCGCATATCAATCCTGCTGGATGATCTTTTAAAGTTTTCAAAAGTTACTGCCGTACGTGAAAGCCCAGGACTGGTTGATCTCAATACTGTTCTGGAAAATGTTTTACGTGACCTTGAATATAATATCAAAGAAAAAAATGCCCGCATTATCATAAGCTCAAAAATGCCTGTCGTTACAGGTCATAGTTTTCAACTGGGGCAGCTCTTTCAAAATCTGATCGCAAACGGTTTGAAATTTCAGAATGGTCAGGAACCTGTGCTCGATATTACTGTAGAGCAAAAAGGTGGATTTTATCAGTTCTCTGTACGTGATAACGGGATTGGAATAGATACCAGATACTTTAATAAGATATTTGTGATGTTTGAACGGCTGCACGACCAGGAAGAATATAGCGGAACAGGTCTTGGTTTAAATATCTGCAAAAGAGCGGTAGAAAATCATCATGGCAAAATATGGCTTGAGTCAATTCTCGGACAGGGTACAACATTTTATTTTACTTTGCCGGTGGCGGCACTTCATGTGTAAAAATTTTTCGTTACGCTCATAGAGATGCAGGCAAATAAAACAGCAATCAGTGAATTGCTGATTGTCTATTTTAATACCATTGACGACAAATGTCTCAACATGGATATTGTAAAAAGAATATTTATAACTGATGCAAAAATCAAAAGGCCCAAGGGTTCAGAAACGGCAGGCCACCAGAACATTCCGGAAGTGAATAATAACCGGAGCTTCGCACGCTTCAGTGCAACACAGCATAAAGGCAAAAGCAATTAAAACAGACCATGCGTGGCGCTTTCGTGAATTTCAATACCACCCTGTATGGCGCAAAGGTGACGGGTTGCATACAATGGCTTCCTTTTTGAAAACGCAACAACCAGATTAAGGCAGCTTGTTATTGCTTTATAAATTTCAATGCAGATTTTGTAATACTTTTTCTTTATTCATATATTTAGCACCCAAACTTAATTATTACAAACTTGGTTCTACCGGAGTCAGGTATATGTCAATAGATCAAATATGAATCTGCTGCGTGAATATTTGCTTATCAATCTCGCACGCTAAAAAATAATTTCCCTCTGCACGATTCTTTACAGCAAAGCGGTACGTATTGCTGCCGGCAGGTATGGCATCAAAATAAAATTGCTGTATCAGTTGTCCATCAGTGGAAAGCATATACATGCGTGCCCGCAAAATGTGTGAAGTGATTATGTTGAATACAGCCATGCCATCAGCATAATATATTTCTGCGGTATTATTTTGAACCCCATTATCCTGTATATTCACAGTTAAACATTCCAGCACTTCTGCAGCCACCCGTGCACCACTTTCCAGTGCGCCATGTACCGTTGAAGGATGATGATTGTTTGTGGCCTCACCCGCAAAAAAAAGCTTGCAATCAACCGGCATGGCAAGGTCAAGCCTTCGGCTGTCAGTTGCACTGTTGTAAGTGCCCGGTGCAGGATAAGTATAGGAGCCTTTTATAAAAGGTTCTTTTATCCAGTCTTGGATAAAAGCTTCCACGAATTTTTCTGTTGCGGCGCCCTCAAATAAAGCATCGAGTTCGGCCAGCACAGTTGCAATGGCATCATCACCCAAACTGCTTAAATATTCTGCACGCTCACCCATACAAAAACACATGAGAACATTATTTGTGGCACCTGTGCGGATAAGTCCAGGCGCCCAGGCTTCCGTAGGATAATTTTTAAAGGTGATATCATACACATCATCACCCCAGAAAGGCTCCGTAAATTTTAAAATGATCTTCATGCCATGGCCCATCTTCATCGTATCTATTGCAGACTGATTAATGGCTGGCAGTGCAGGTGAAAATGTAAGGTCACCGTCTTTTAAAACAGAAAGCGGAACGCAGCAGATAATTTTATCCGCCGTGTAAACAGAGCCATCTGCACAGGATATATTTACAGTGGAAGCTGCATATTCAACAGCTGTTACCTGTTTATTATATTCAATCGTATCGAGTATGGAACTGAACCAGAGTGTATTTAAGATCGCTAAATAATCATCATCCAGTGCAAAATTCTTTTCACCCGTGAGCCAGAGATTTTCACTCACAGCCATGCTCTTCATGCCGTAATCTTTTATGCTGCTGCCCCACTCCGCACCTATCCATCCTTCATAAATATGCCAACTCCTGTCGCCTTCCACTACACCCAGTTCCTCAGCGATATAATCGTTCATAATGAGATCATCACCCGTGTACGTATACATATTGCCGTAAAAATTCCAGGCTTTTTCAAGGTCGGCATCCCAATACGGCGGGTATACAACATAACTGTCGTCGAGCGCAAAAATTTCCTTATTGTCCATATCCTCATAAGCAATGAGAAGCGACGGGTCCAGCGCATTGATACTGCTCCATAAAAAGGAAGGCGGATCACCTGCTGCATTGCCTTTACCGTGCACTTCCTCGGCGCCAATCATCACAGGAAAATCGGCAAAATCGTACAGCGGCTTTATGCGGCCGCCGTGTATTGAAGAAGCTTCCAGTATGGTGACATCCACACCGGCATCCTTCAGCATTTTTGCAGCATATAAACCTGCTGCACCGGCACCGATAATGATCACCTTGCCGCTTGCAGTGCATGCAGCATAAACGGATGAAAGAAATGACGGGACAATAAGACCGGCCGGAATAGCCATTCCCATATTTCGGATAAATTTTCTGCGGCGCATATGCTATTATAATATTTTAAAGATGCTTATTATAGAATATGCATTGCAAGGTAGAGCAAAATAATTACTCAGGAGATTTCAATCGCCTTATCTTTACGCCATGGAAATGAGAGAAAGCAAGCAGCAAAAAATTGAAGCCTTTGATGCGAACGGCATGGGTGCTGCGGATGCGCAGATATTCGGCCTGCCTTTTAATTATGAGGAAAGCGAAATTATTATCTTACCCGTGCCCTGGGAAGTTACAGTGAGTTATCATGCTGGAACAGCTAAAGGTCCAAAAGCTGTTTTTGATGCGAGCATGCAGGTTGACCTGTATGATACAGATCTGCCCGATGCATGGAAGCATGGCATCTATATGCAAAAGATATCACACGGCTGGAAGCAGAAAAACACAAAGCTGCGCAAAAAAGCCGCTGAATACATAGAAGCACTAGGCGAAGGAAAAGCGCATAATTATGGCGGCACACTGGAGGAGATCAATGCAGCCTGTGCTGAATTGCATACGGATATTTTTAATGTCTGCAGTAAAATACTGGATGAAGGAAAATTCATAGCACTGCTGGGCGGCGATCACTCCACACCGCTGGGCTATTTACAGGCACTGGCAACAAAATATCCGGATTTCGGTATCCTTCACATTGATGCACATGCTGATCTGCGGGACGCTTACGAAGGATTCACCTATTCTCACGCCAGCATCATGTACAATGCCATGCAATTGCCTCAGATAAGCAAACTGGTGCAGGTGGGTTTACGGGATGTATGTGAAGCCGAAGTGAACAGGATTCAATATTCCGACAGAAGAATAATCGCCTATTACGATCACGAAATAAAAACAGCGCTGTATGATGGTATGCAATGGAGAATGATATGTGAGAAAATAATTGCTGATCTTCCGCAAAATGTTTATATCAGTTTTGACATCGATGGACTTGATCCGAAAAATGCACCGCACACAGGAACACCCGTTCCCGGCGGCCTTGAATATGAGCAGGCAATTTATTTATTGCGGCGTCTGGCACAAAGCGGAAAAAAAATAATTGGCTTTGATCTCGTGGAAGTTGCACCATCGGCAGATGAATGGGATGCCAATGTAGGCGCCAGATTATTATATAAACTATGCAACCTCATGCTGCTCTCACAGCAAAAATAATCGGGCATGAAAAGGATAACTGTACTCTTATTTTTTTTAATGGCTTGTGTGTTAACTGCCTGTAATGCCAATAAAAAGAATACGGTATTTGCCATTCAATTAAAAACCACAGAAGCAAAAGATTTTAATCTTACCAGAATAAAAGGAAGACCGGCAACTGTGATCACATTTTTTTCGCCGGAGTGCCCGCTGAGTGAAAATTATACTTCTGTTGTACTTAAACTGCAGGATCTCATCGCAATGAAAGATGTTCTGTTCATCACAGTTATTCCGGGCAACAAATATTCGGAAGATACTATTAAAAAATTTGCAGAGACGTATAAACTCAGGCAGCCTGTGCTGTTCGACAGCGAAAAAAAACTTACGAATTTTCTGCATGCCACTTTTACACCTGAAACCTTTGTACTCAATAATAAAGGTCAGGTTGTCTACAGTGGTGCCATCGATAACTGGGCTGTCGACCTGGGCACCAAACGGCAACTTACAACTGAACATTATCTTATGGATGCACTCAATTGTGTCTTGAAAGGCTCAGAAGTTCATCCTGAAAAAACGACAGCTGTAGGGTGCTATATAGAGTGATCGGAAAATATATTTACCGCTGTATCTTTAATCCATGAAAAAGGTTCTAGGCTTCATTCTTTGCACTGCAGTGTTACATGCATGCAGTACAAAAAAAGAGGCCAGGGAAATTACCTATACCAGCGATATTGCAGAGATCATACATACGAATTGCACACCCTGCCACCGGCCGGGTGCAGCCGGTCCATTTTCACTGATCACCTATAATGATGTTTTAAAAAAATCGAAGACCATCGTGAAAGTCACAGCTTCACGTTATATGCCCCCATGGCCCGCTGATCCTGCTTACACCCATTTTGCAGGAGAGAGAATACTTGCACAGGAGGATATTGACAAATTAAAAGTTTGGGTTGAAAATGGCTGCCCTTTAGGAGATTCGCTCAATATTCCGGATGCGCCATCATATCCTGCAGGATCCATGCTGGGGATACCTGATCTTGTGATCCATTTTCCGGATACGGTAGTTCTTCAGGGTGATAATAAGGATCATTTTTTTCTTGCAAAAGTTCCATACGTACTTACCGATTCTATTTTGAAAACTAAAAGTTGCCGTATCGTAAAGGCTATTGAATTTATTCCGGGCAATAAAAAATATCTGCACCACATGAATGCCAATCTCATTAATTACGGAGAAGGTCAGAAAAAAAATGTTTTTGCCGGAGAAAAATATGTGCCCACAGACCTTGCACAAGATGCCATGAGCCTGCAGAAAAAAATGGATAATCTGAACGATGACGGCACGCTGCCGATTAATCTGGTGCGTAATGTTTCCAATTATTTGCCCGGTGTAACGCCCTCGGTTTATCCGCCCGGCATAGGTGGTTTTGATATGTGCCGTACCGGAAGTTTTTTTATCAATGATCTGCATTACGGCCCAAATGCCGTGGATACGTTTGATGCAGGCTCGTATTTTAATATCTTTTTTACAGATGTACCTATTGAAAGACTTACATACGATATAGTAATTGGCTCATTAAGCAAGATGGCGCCGGTTGAACCGGCACTGGTAGTACCTGCAAATGAAGTAAAAACATTTTATGCCCGCTGGAAAACCGAAAAAGATTATTCCGTACTTACGGTTAATCCGCATATGCATCTCATTGGAAAAGATTTTCTGGCTTATGCGCTTACACAGGCAAATGATACAATACGCCTTGTACACATACCAAAATGGAATTTCCGCTGGCAGTATTTTTATACATTTAAAAACCCGGTTAAAATTCCTGCAGGTTCTACTATCGTAGTTGAAGGCACTTACGATAACACAGCAAACAATCCCAATAATCCGCATGATCCGCCGCAGGTCATTGTTGACCGTGCCAATCCACTGGAAAGCATGCGCACTACTGATGAGATGCTGCAGCTTATTATTACTTTGATGCCCTATAAAGAAGGTGATGAAAAGATCGATCTTGAAAATGTGCCATTGAAATAATTTAATTCAAACAATCTTTCCTATGCGGAACAGATTCTCTTACATTAACAGACCCGTTCTCATTTTAAGTTTTGTAAGCCTGTTCACTGACATGGCCAGTGAAATGCTGTATCCGGTTATGCCCGTCTATCTGCAGCAGATCGGATTCAGTGTGTTACTGATCGGCATCCTGGAAGGTCTTGCTGAGACAATCGCAGGTCTGGGTAAAGGATATTTCGGTCAGTTATCAGATGCAAGAGATCAAAGGCTGCCATTTGTACGAATAGGTTATACACTGAGTGCTATTTCAAAACCCCTGATGGCGGCATTCGTTTTTCCGCTCTGGATATTCTTTGCTCGCACTGTTGACAGGCTTGGTAAAGGCATGCGCACAGCACCAAGGGATGCTATGCTTTCGCTGTCATCCAAACCCGAATTTAAAGCAAGGGTATTCGGCTTTCATCGCAGCATGGATACTGCAGGTGCCGTTGCAGGTCCGCTGCTGGCACTTATTTTTTTATATTTTTATCCGAACCAGTACCGCACTCTGTTTCTGATCGCATTTTTTCCGGGTCTGGCAGCAATCGCAGTTAGCTTTTTACTGAAAGAAAAAAGAAATAAGACCAGCGCCTCATATAACATTCATTTTTTATCCTTTACAAAATACTTTTCTCAGGCCCCTTCTGATTATCGCAAATTAGTAAAAGGCCTTATCTTATTTGCACTTGTGAACAGTTCGGATATACTCCTGCTGCTTCAGATGAAAGAAAAAGGAGTATCTGATACCGCCATTATCAGTATTTATATTTTTTATAACCTGATTTATGCAGTATTCTCTTTTCCGGCAGGTATAATTGCCGATAAACTGGGATTAAAAAAAACCTTTATTACAGGTCTGATATTATTTATAATGGTATATGCCGGCTTTACTGTAGCTGATAGTATGTGGCAATATATTGTGCTCTTCTTTTTGTATGGCTTATATGCTGCATGCACGGAAGGGATCGCCAAAGCATGGATCACGAATATTGTACCTGCTCAACAGGCAGGTACCGCTGTCGGGACTTATGCAGCTTTTGCCAGCATTTCCGCTTTTATTGCCAGCAGTATGGCAGGTTTCATATGGTATATTTCGGGACCGCAATATACTTTTGGCGGTACGGCAGCTATTGTGCTGTTGCTGATATTCTATTTCCGGAAGGTCGCAAAGCCACAGAAAAATGTAAATTTGCAGCCATCAGCTTAACTGAAACCGTGACGGGATACGCACCTCATGCCGGAGACATCTTATGTTGCATATCTGACAAAAAATTTTCGTGGAGAACGGAAGATTACGACCTTAAATTTATTTATTCGTGGACTTACACTGGCAGGTAAATTTTTTCTTGCCATTTTCCTGGGAAAGCAGCTCACTGATGCACAGATCGGTGAGTGGGGAATTTTCACAACCTCTGTTTCGCTATCGCTTTACCTGGTAGGCCTTGATTTTTATACATATTCCACAAGAACGATCTTACAGCATCCCATTGAGGATCGCAACAGATATCTGAGGGATCAGTTCATTTTTTATCTTATCAGCTACGCAATTCTTTTTCCCTTCCTGTTTCTGTTATTTGTCTTTAAAGTAATGGAATTTAAGGTAATGATATTTTTTTATATCATTCTCATATTCGAACACCTGGCTCAGGAGTCTTACAGAACATTTGTTGTTTTTTCAAAACCGGTGTCAGCCAATATCATCCTGTTTTTAAGAACAGGATTGTGGTCATATTTACTTCTGGCGCTCTGGATGCTTCATTTTGATGTACGCACACTTAAGTCAGTATTTATATTCTGGATCTGCGGAGGTGCAACTGCCGTCATCACAGCCATTTATCTTTTTACAAAATTACCTTCAGGTCCTATGCGGGGAATACCTGTTGACTGGAAATGGATAAAACAGGGAGTGCGTGTAAGTCTGGTATATTTCCTGGCAACCATCAGCTTTAAAACTATTGAATTTGCTGACCGCTACTTTATAAATTATTATCACTCAAAAGACATGGTGGGTATTTATACATTTTACTCTACCATGGCCAATATGATCGAAATTTTTGTACAGACTACCACTATAATTATATTTTCACCAATGCTCATCAATTCATTTTATAAGGATAAGCTTGAGTATCACAATACTTTTAAAAAATTTTCCCGTAGCCTGTTCCTGTACAATATAGCCTCTATCGTTATACTTACCTGTATCATGTATCCGGTTCTGAAGTTCGTTATTCAGAAACCTTCTTTTCTGAATCATTTGCCCGCATTTCTTTTACTATGCCTTTCTGAGATGGTATTTAACCTGACCCTGATATTTCATTACATTTTGTACGTAAGAAAAAATGACTTCTCAGTAGTAAAAGCAACAATAGCTGCCGCCTTTACGAACATCCTCCTAAATTTTGCACTTATTCCGCCATGGGGTATTAATGGTGCGGCACTGGCAACCCTGCTGAGCTTTATTATGCTCGGTATAATGAAAGCCTGGTATTCACGAAACCTGCCGGAAGGAAAATATATTATATATCTGAGGTTCCTGAAAAAACGGCGCAGAACCGGTTAAAAAATAAATCTGCTGAACATATTTCATAAAATGCCCGGACTTTTTGCATCAAAAACCACTTATGCCAATATTATCCTGCGGATGTCGTCTCTGGGCCTGCGTTTTGTTTTGCTTTATTTCATAGCACGTGATCTTACCCTCGATCAGCTCGGTGTTTGGGGTATCATAACGACATCCATAGCGCTCTGCCTTTATCTTGTGGGGCTTGATTTTTATACCTATTCATCCAGAGAGATTTTACAATATCCGGAACGTGAAAGGCTGCCTTACCTGCGTGATCAGATGCTTTTTTACCTGTTGAATTATATCGTCATTTTTCCTGCACTTGGTTTTCTTTTCCTTACTGATGTTATTTCAACTCAATACCTTTTTATTTTTTATGGTTTGCTTCTCATTGAACATCTTGCACAGGAGTCATACAGAACACTGATTCTATTCAGCAGACCATTACAGGCAAATATCGTCCTCTTCATTCGCTCAGGCGCCTGGATAACTATATTGCTCATTGGATGGATCAGCGGTATTGAACAGGTGAAAACACTACCTGTCATTTTTTATTCCTGGATGGCCGGAGGTGTGATCTCGCTTCTGTTATCTGCTTATTATTTTGCACAGATGCAGTTTTTACCTTTGCATAAAACAAAGGTAAACTGGAACTGGATAAAAAAAGGTTTGCGCATCAGCGGTTTTTTCTTTATTGGTACTGCGGGATATAAGATCATAGATTTTAGCGACAGATATTTCATTCAGCATTTTAAAGGTACGGATGCAGCGGGCATCTATATTTTTTATGGCAATATCAGTAACATCGTGGAGACGCTTGTATACACACTCAGTGTTATTATGCTAACGCCCAGGCTGCTTTCTTTTTTTGGTAAGAACGATGAACAATATACCGGCACCTTCCGTCTTTTTACACGTCAGATATTCCTTTTTACAACAATCACGGCAATTGCCGCTGTTGCTGTAACATGGATTGCACTTTTCTGGCTCGGGAAACCTGAAATACGGCAGGAGTTCTTTTCCTTCATTCTTCTCATCCTGGCTCGTAGTATTCTGAATTTTTCACTCATATTCCATTATGCACTATACGTGCGCAAACATGACCGCCCGCTCATCACTTCATCCCTGATCGCAGCCCTGATTAATACAGGGCTAAATTTTTTGCTTATTCCCGCCGGCGGAATTACCGGTGCAGCACTTGCAACAGGCATAAGTTTACTAATCATGCTGTTACTAAAGTTCCGTGCCTCAAGAAGGTTTCCGGAAATAGAAACAATTTTCGGCAAAATGCAGAAAAGTAAATAATCCCTCTATATTTGCAGTTATCAAACTTCAGATACTGCATGGAATATGGTAAAATATATTTCGATGGTCTCGTATGGTATGACTATCTCATTTTTGCAGTATACAATATTATTTTTTCGTACGTCATTTTCTGGGCAGGGGATGTGTACCTTAAAATATCACGCAAAAGTCTTTATATTCTTATTGCCATTTTCCAACTCTATTTTATTTTGATAGTTGCTGACAGTTTTCTGGATTTCCTGCCCTTTATGCCTGATACAGAATTATATTCCTTTATGATATCCAGCGGGCAGTATCCGCAGGATAGCTCTGAGAACATCATGTCCTTTTATTATCTGTCGCTTTTTATCGCCCCTGTATGTCTCAATAATCCTGTGATCTATAGCTTTCTCTGTATCTGTATCTATATAATTGCACTGATGCTCTTTATAAAAGTATGGAAGGATATTTATCACATCTCCCGTGAGGCAGAATATACCTTTTCTATCCTTTGCCTGCTCTGGCCGGCAGGCATGCTTTATAACACTGCACCGCTGAGGGAGGCCTTTGTACTGTTCGGGTTTGCCTTATTCATAAACGGGTTGCTGCGTTTTATGTATGAAAAAAAATGGAAACAGCTAATAGCCGGAAGTATCATTATTTGCTTTATGCGACTGCAACTGGCCGTTCTTGTAATGCCGGTACTCGGGTTACTTTTCGTTTACAAAGTGAAAATACCCGCATTTTTCAAGCTTGTAATACTTTGTGTATGCTGTATTGTGGCCCTTGTCATTGTGCGGTACATTGTTGTAGGAAATCCTATTTCACCTCAGGCAATGTCTGAATTGCGTAATGCAAATCTTTCAAAGCTGAGTTCCATGGGTTATGGCAGAGTGGAGTGGCAAACCTATGGTGATATGTTCAGGGACTACCCATTTATTATTCTGCAATTTCTGCTGGCGCCTTTACCAATATTTATAGATCACAGCCCAACAGATACCCTGATCGCTCTGGCTGATGTTTTGTTTATGCTGTTTCTGGCCGCTGTTCTGCTTATATCTGCAGGTTCTGTCGTTAAAAAATATAAACCTGTACTGTTGTTCAGTTTATTTTTTATCATTCTGTTTGGTGCTTATGAGTATCACCTAACGGGTGCTGTGCGCCACCGTATGCCGCTCATGCTACTATTCATGCTTATGGCTTCTGAACCGATCAGTAAATTTGTATTTCATAAAATTGCACATGCCAAAGCTGAGCATTCTGTTGTCAACCATTGACGACAGGATATTTCAAACTGAAAATATCCTTTCCGGAAATATTGCCGACAGCGAATATATTATTGTCCACCAAATAACTGATGCCTTAAAGGCACCAATTTACAGAGACTTTTACAATCGTTTCAGTTCACCCGCATATGTTTTTATCCAGCAATTTGCAAAAGGTACGGGAAAGAGCCGCAATTGTGCCCTGGATATCGCTAAAGGGGAACTACTTTACATATGCGATGATGATGTCACTCTGAAAGATAATTTTGCTACTTCTGTAATAAATGCCGCATATAAACATAAGGATGCCGATATCTATACATTTATGATCGAAAACACGGAAGGCCTGTCTTATAAAAAATATTTCAGAAATATTCGCCGGCATACGCTGAAAACCACAGCAAGAGTTTCAAATGTTGAAATGGTGATACGAAAAAAATTTTCTGATAGCTCAGGAGTCAGGTTTGACGAACGTTTTGGCCTTGGAACAATTTTTAATACAGGTGAAGAATTTGTATTTCTGGCCGATGCGCTGAAAAAAAATGCACGGATATTATTTATACCGGAATACATTGTTGTGCATCCGCAGGAAAGTTCCGGGAAACGTTATTCTGCTGAACTGATCAGAGCAAAGGGAGCCATGATAGCAAGGGTGTATGGCTGGAAATTCTGGTTTATAAATTTTGCATTTTCTATCAGAAAATATCACGAATACAAGAATTCATTTTCTTTACCATTATTTATAAAGTATATTTATTCAGGAAGTTTCAGCCTTGCGAAATATGATTGAACCGCTTGTTTCTGTAATCATGCCTGCATATAATGCACAGGATCATGTTGCTGAAAGCATAACCTCAGTGATAGAGCAGTCGTATACGAATTGGGAACTGCTGGTTATTGATGACGTATCGGCAGATGATTCACTGAAGATCATCACAGCTATTGCAGAAAAAGAAAAACGTATTAAGATCTTTTCAACCGGAACCAGATCAGGTTCTGCCCGTACCCGCAATACAGGCATCACGCAGGCTGCAGGAAAATATATTGCCTTCCTCGACGCCGATGATATCTGGAGTAAAAATAAATTAGAGCGGCAGATCAGGTTTATGATGGAAAAAGAAATCCGATTTTCTTTCACTGATTATGAAATAATAAAAGCTGATAGCAGTCGTACACATAAAATAATAAGTTGTCCGGGTCATATCACGTACCGGCAGTTGCTGCGGTCAAATGCCATTGGTTGTCTTACAGCAGTTTATGATGCGGACACACTGGGTAAAATGTATATGCCCGATATTGCGAAACGGCAGGATTACGGGCTCTGGTTGAATATCCTGAAAACTGGTGTTACAGGCTATGGAATAAATGAAAGCCTTGCATTGTATCGTACAGGACACTCAGCATTATCATCAAATAAATTTGCTGTGCTGAAATATAACTGGCAGATACTTCGTAAACATCAGAAGCTGCCCTTGCTGCAATCCATATTTTACTTCAGCACTTTCCTGTTGCTTAAAACGCTTAAATATTTTTCCTGATGACGGATATGCGAGACTTGACCCACGCATTTAAACAGGCGGCTGCAGAAAGTGGTTTTAGTTTCTGCGGTATGTCGAAAGCTGAACCACTTGATGAAGAAGCAAGGCAGCTCGAAGAATGGCTGAAACAAGGTCGCCATGGCAAAATGCGCTATATGGAAAATTATTTTGATAAACGTATAGACCCATGCAAGCTTGTACCCGGCGCCAAAAGTGTTATCAGCCTGATGTACAACTATTACACGCCGCTTAAACAAGCAGATGAAGAGGCGCCCATAATTTCAAAATATGCCTACGGTGAAGATTATCATCATGTAATTAAAGCAAAACTGCAGGACCTTATTCTTTATTTACAGAACACCTACGGTAATTTTCATGCCCGTATATTTGTTGATTCGGCTCCTGTACTTGAAAAAGCATGGGCAAAAAAAAGCGGACTTGGATGGCAGGGTCGCAATACAAATCTCATCAATCCAAAAGCAGGTTCCTTCTTTTTTTTAGCTGAGATCATCTGTGATCTTGAGTTTGAATATGATGGCCCTATAAAAGACTATTGCGGTAGTTGTACAGCCTGCATAGATGCCTGCCCTACAGATGCCCTGCACGATGGCTATGTTATAGATGCTACGAAGTGTATCTCCTATCTGACCATAGAATTAAAGGATGCCCTTCTGCCTGAAGATTTTAAAGGTAAAATGGAAAACCGCATGTTCGGTTGTGATATCTGCCAGGATGTATGCCCCTGGAACAGGTTTTCGAAAACACATACTGAAAAAAAATTTGAACCTTCTGAGTACTTGCTTCAGGCAGATAAACAGCAATGGTCAGAGCTTACGGAAGAAATATTTCAAAAGATATTTTCAAATACGGCAGTAGAAAGGACGGGCTTTACCGGGTTAAAAAGAAATATAAATTTCCTTAATGGAAAAAACTGACTCATTAATGAATCCTCTCGCCTTTTATCTCCAGTTTTAGCATGAGGGCGCTTTCAAAATTGAGCCATTCATCCCACCTCTTTTTCACTGTTTCACTATCGTTATATTCTTTTGCAAGATCAATGAACAATCTGTAATGTCCTGCCTCGCTTACCATAAACTCATGATAGAATTTTCTCAGTTCCGGGTCTTCGAGTCCTTCACTCAATAATCTGAATCGCTCGCAACTTCTGGCCTCTATCATTGCCGACATAAGTAGTTTTTCAAGCAGATGTGAATCCCTGCTTCCTCCACGTTTCTGAAATTGAATAAGTGCAACTACATAAGTATCACTGCGCTGAGCACCAAGTTTCAGATCCCGCTTCTTTAACTCTTTCAGCACCATCCGAAAATGTCCCCACTCCTCTGTAACGACAGGTGCCAGTTCTTCAACAAGTCGTAAACGCTCAGGATATTGCTGTATGAGGGAGATGCAGGTGGATGCAGCCTTCTGTTCACAATATGCATGATCTGTAAGTATGTCCTCAAGTTTTTTTTCAGCCAGATTTACCCAGCGTGGATCAGTTGCCAGTTTTAATCCTAACATTTCAGATATTTGTTGTGCAAAAATACAAATGCCGGTAAAGATCTTAATTCTGCGCTTCAGTTCTATCGGTGATATCGTGCTCACCAGCCCCGTGATACGCTGCCTGAATAATCAACTCAGCGATGCAGAGATACATTATGCAACAAAAAAGCAATACCACACTGTTCTTGCAGCAAACCCTTTTATTCATAAGATCCATTTACTTGATCATTCGATTGATGCACTGATAAAAGAATTAAAAAAAGAAAAATTTGATCTCGTAATTGATCTGCATAATAACCTTCGGACTCTAAAAATAAAAATGCTGCTCGGTGTAAAAAGCTGCACCTTCAATAAACTGAATCTGAAAAAATGGCTGCTGGTAAATCTGCATATTGATCTGCTGCCCCGCATACACATTGTTGACAGATATATGAGAACTCTTGCACATCTTGGAGTAGTGAACGACGGCATGGGCTTGAACCATTTTATTTTTCCGGCGGATACTGTTAATATAAATTCACTCCCGCCGCAATTTCACACCGGCTATATCGCAGTTGTGATCGGAGCGTTGCACTATACCAAACGTTTACCGGTTGAAAAATTAACAGAGCTTTGTAAAAAACTGCAAAAACCAGTACTGCTGATCGGCGGAAAAGAAGATGCTGAAACAGGCGAAAAAATAATGGCTTCGGATACGTATAAAATTTATAATTCGTGCGGAAAATATTCATTGAATCAATCGGCTTCGCTGATAAAACAGGCACAAATTGTTATTACACATGACACCGGCATGATGCATATTGCCGCGGCATATAAAAAAAGCATTTACTCTGTGTGGGGTAATACCATTCCTGAATTTGGTATGTATCCGTATACCGGCAGTGAAAATGATTTGCAAGTATTGCGCAGTGAAAACCGCATACTGGAAATAAGTGGCCTCTCCTGCCGGCCATGTTCGAAAATTGGCTTTGAACGATGTCCAAGGGGGCATTTCAAGTGCATGCGGCTTATTGAGTTTACACAGATTACCGGCTGATCAGCCATTCGTCTGGTGTTTCGTAATTTTGTGGTTATGAATGAGAACAACCGGGCATATGAGTTGTTGAATATATCGCCACTGGATGGACGGTATCGCAGTAAGGTTGCGGAATTGAGTAATTATTTCAGTGAATTTGCACTGATAAAGTTCCGGGTATATGTTGAAGTTGAATATTTCATTGCACTCACTGAATTACCGCTCCCGCAACTTTCAAAATTTGACCCTGCCAGCAGAAGCCTCCTGCGCAATATTTATAAAAAATTTGATCTGCAGGCCTGCCTTCATATCAAACAGATCGAAGAAACTATCAATCATGATGTTAAAGCTGTAGAATATTATCTGAAAGAAAAATTCGATGAGCTGGGATTTGGCAACATGAAGGAGTTCATTCATTTCGGCCTCACATCTCAGGATATAAATAATACAGCAGTACCCATATCATTCCGTGATGCGCTTTTAGATATTTATTCACCCCTGCTTGAAGAACTTGTTGGTACGCTCAGTGATCTGGCTAATGCATGGGCGAAAATTCCTATGCTGGCAAGAACGCATGGCCAGCCGGCATCACCAACTATGCTCGGAAAAGAAATAAGAGTATTCATTGAGCGTCTTAATTCACAGCGTTCTTTGTTCAATACAATCCCTTTTAGTGCAAAATTCGGAGGTGCTACCGGAAATTTCAATGCGCATTATGTGGCTTATCCGGATATCGACTGGATAATGTTTGCTGATCAGTTCGTAAGTGAGCGGCTTAACCTGTCACGCTACAGGTATACAACACAGATAGAGCATTATGATAATATGGCAGCCGCATTTGACGGGCTGAAACGTATCAATACTGTTCTCATAGATATGTGCCGTGACCTGTGGACATATATATCGATGGAATATTTTAAACAGACCGTTAAAAAAAATGAAGTGGGCTCATCGGCCATGCCGCATAAAGTAAATCCCATTGATTTTGAAAATGCAGAAGGTAATCTGGGAGTTGCCAACACCTTATATGAGCACCTTTCAGCCAAGTTGCCTCTATCCCGTTTGCAGCGTGACCTTACAGATTCTACGGTTCTGCGGAATATAGGAGTTCCCGTTGCGCATTCAGTACTTGCTATAAAAGCGATACTGAAAGGCATAAAAAAATTAAACGTAAACGAAGAAAAAATAAGGTCTGACCTCAACAATAACTGGGCTGTGGTTGCTGAAGGTATACAAACCATACTGCGCCGTGAAGGATATCCCCAACCTTATGAAGCATTGAAAGAACTTACCCGGAGAGGAGAGTCGATCACACGGGAAAGCATTACAGAATTTATTGAAAATCTTGATATTACCGAGGATGTTAAACAGCAATTGAAGGCAATTACTCCGTTTAATTACACCGGCATGCGTTATTTCTGACCTGCCATGGAAACTAAATTAACAGAAGGCGTCGATTATTACTTTAATAAAGAAGGCTTGTTCGTGTTCACTGAAAAATATTTACTCGAACGGGGTTACTGCTGTAATAATGGCTGCAAACATTGCCCTTATAAAAGTGCTGCTGAAAAGGCTGATCAGGTGAGATCATGACCTGCTGCCCTTTCTTTTACCATTTTCATTAGATTCACAAGATCTGTCGAACGCATCTCTTCCATTGGAATGAACGGATGCAATTTATCATTCTCATACAGAAATGCAACCGGATACTCTGTTTTGAAATGCGGAAATTGATCTTCAAACTCATCTCTGTGCAGAAATACTGTTTCAACAGAGAGTTGTTTGATGAATTTTTCCCATACCGGATCTATTTTTCTCAGACCATAGGTTACAGCACACAGACGACAGGCATAAGTGGATGGGGAAATGATCTTATGCAGGCTGTCTAGCCAGGCATTCAGACGGCCTGATCTGGCATTATAAACAAAAATGATCTTTTTCATTAATCTGGCCTGAATTGATCAGTTAAAACGAATTGCTTTTACCGGCCTGATCTTGGAGACCAGCATAGAAGGTATGATGAGAAATAAAATGGATATCACGAGTGTACCGGCATTCAATGCCAGTATCCAGAAATAATTCATTTCAACAGGTGCAACACTTACATAATACGATTGTTCCGGAAGCTTGAGTATACCGAATCTCTGCTGTATCAGACAGATGCCAATACCCAGCACATTGCCCCAGAAGAGCCCCCAGGCAATAATATAGGCAGCATTTATCAGAAATATCTTTCTTATACCTGCATTACCTGCACCCATGGCTTTCAGAATGCCGATCATATTTGTTCGCTCGAGTATTAAAATAAGCAGCGAAGTAACCATATTGATAAGTGCTACAACAAGCATCAGGATCAAAATAATGCGTTCATTTATCTTCTGCAGATTCAGCCAATCGAATATGCTGGGTATGATCTGCTGGATTGTCTGCACTTCCCAGAATGGATCTGCTGTAAGATCAACTTTTTCTGCCAGTTCATTAAGCTTATTTACATCATTAATAAACACCTCATAACCGCCTATCTGATCTTTGTTCCAGTTATTAAGCCGCTGTATCTGTTTTATATCCACAAGAGCAAAGAGCTTATCAAATTCTTCAAGTCCTGTATTGTAGATTCCGCAGATATAAAGTTCTCTGGCCCTGGGGCTGTAATCACCGTTATTGCCAGGGTCAATAAAATACAGTACCGTTGTATCACCACTTTTCAAATGCAAACGGTCCGATGTCGATTTGGAGATCATAATATCACGTGAAGAAACTGTATCGCTGAACTGAATGCTTCTGCCTTCTGTGATATATTTGGAAAAATGCGCCCAGTTAAAATCGTCTGAGATACCTTTGGCAATAATGCCCTCAATATCTGTTTTTGTTTTTATAATACCTGCCTTGCGGGCATATACCTGAACATTTTCCACACCATTTATATTTTCAATGGAGTTGATAAAATCTGTATTCCTGTTGATCGGCAGATCATCATAACTGTTGCGTAAACTTTGTTTTGAGATATTGATATGCCCCCAGAAACCGTAGATCTTATCCGATATAGTTTGCCGGAAGCCGTTTACCATAGAGAATGAAACGATCATAACAGCAAGGCTCAGTGCAATTGCTATGCGTGCAATAACAACGATCAGCCGGGAAAAAGAGCTGGCTTTATTTTTGACTATACGCCTAGAAATAAAGAAGGGAAAATTCATGATGAATTAATCGTGTAATTTTACGAATATTTTTTCAGACTTATGACGGCCTTACTTTCTGTATTCACAGCTTTTCTGTTCTCCTTTTCCTGTCAGCAAAAGACATCACCTGCTACGCCTGTTAATATGGGAAGATCACAACAGCAAGGTATATATGATACTACCATCATCACAGGCGCACAGCAGATGGAAAAATACCTTCCGCTATTGAAAGATAAATATGCAGGGCTTGTGGTTAATCAAACTTCTGTGATCGGCAATACCCACCTTATTGATACCATGCTAAAGGCAGGGGCTAAAATATCTGTCCTTTTTTCACCGGAACACGGTATAAGAGGAAATGAAGATGCCGGTGCAGATATTGCCAACACAAGGGATGCACGCTCACAGCTCCCTGTTATTTCGCTATATGGTAATAAGAAAAAACCATCGGCAGAAGATCTGCAGGATATTGAAGTGCTCATATTTGATATTCAGGATGTGGGAGCCCGCTTCTATACTTATATCTCAACCCTGCACTATGTAATGGAAGCCTGTGCAGAAGAAAACAAAGAACTCATTATTCTCGACAGACCAAATCCGAATGGTTTTTATATTGATGGCCCTGTGCTGAAAAAAGGTTTTAATTCTTTTATCGGAATGGACCCTGTTCCCGTTGTATATGGAATGACTATAGGTGAATATGCCCGTATGATCAATGGTGAAGGCTGGCTGCCGGGTGGTATACAATGCAGCCTTACCGTTATTCCATGTAAAAATTATGAACATAAAGATTTTTATAATGTCCCTGTTGCACCCTCACCTAATCTGCGAACTATGGAAGCCATCTACTTATATCCAAGCCTTTGCTTTTTTGAAGGCACGAATGTAAGTGTGGGCAGAGGTACTGAAAAACCATTTGAAATATTCGGCTCACCTTATATTGCTGAAACCGGATTTTCTTTCACACCAAAAAGCTCTGCCGGTGCTAAAACACCTCCTTTTATGAATAAACTGTGCAATGGATATGATCTGTCGTCAATAAACCCTGCTCAGCTGCGACAAAACAGCATCAACACAAAATATTTGCTTGAGATGTATGAGAGCTTTAATGATAAAACTCTTTTTTTCAATAAGGTAAATTCCAAATATTTTTTCGACCTGCTGGCAGGCAGTGATATTCTACGGCAACAGATAAGTGGCGGACTCACCGGTGAAGAGATCAGGCTGAGCTGGCAACCGGATCTTGCAACGTTTAAAGAGATAAGAAAAAAATATTTACTCTATCAGGACTTCGAATAAATGGAAAAGCTGCGTATCGTATTCATGGGTACACCTGATTTTGCAGTTCCTACGCTGCGCATACTGCATGAAAATAATTATTCTATCGCTGCTGTGGTTACAGCACCCGACAAGCCTGCAGGACGTGGTCTGCATCTCCAGGCATCTGCCGTTAAAAAATTTGCACTTGAACATCATATTCCCGTCCTTCAGCCAGAGAAATTAAAATCACAATTATTTATAGAAGAACTGAGATCATATCGAGCAGACCTGCAGATTGTGGTTGCCTTCAGAATGCTGCCGGAAGTGGTTTGGAACATGCCGCCACTCGGTACTATAAATCTTCATGCATCACTATTGCCTGATTACAGAGGAGCGGCGCCAATAAACTGGGCCATCATTAAGGGTGAAAAAACTACCGGCCTTACAACATTTTTCCTGCAACATGCCATCGATACAGGAGATATTATTTTGCAGCGGCCGGTAGAGATCGAAAATAAAGATGATGCAGGTTCTCTGCATGATAAAATGATGCATGCAGGCGCTGGACTTGTACTAGATACTGTCAGAGCTATTGAAAACAATACAGTTGTACCCCTTCCTCAAAAACAAGAAAGTCTTAAATCTGCACCAAAACTTTTTCGGGAAGATTGCCTGATACACTGGAACAGGGATGCAGAACAGGTATTAAATTTTATCCGGGGCTTGTCACCTTATCCGGGTGCCTATACTTTTTTTGACAACAGAACAGTAAAGATATTCCGTGCGCATAAAGAAACAGCTAATATTATATCTGAACCCGGCGCCCACTACACAGACGGGCATTCCCGGTTAATATATGCTGCAGAGAATGGGAATATTGCAATAGATGAGCTCCAGATAGAGGGGAAAAAGCGAATGACAGTTGAAGAATTCCTCAGAGGTTACAGAAAATGAAAATGGCTTTACAAAATGTAAAGCCATTTATATGGTTTGCTTCAAATATCTTATTTACTCAGTTTTTCAAAGTCTGATTTATTAAAGGCAACAGGTTTAACCGATTTTGTTTCATTGTTGTAAAGTACAGTTCCAGAATCAGCATTCAGTACCTGTTTTAAATTCATATAACCCATACCGTTCTTATAGCTTCCCACGCTTACATACAGGATGTCATTTTTTTCATTCACCATTTTAGCAAGTTCTGCTTTACTCACAATGATCACCTCTCCTGAATATACATTTTTGATATCCTCGAGGTTTGCAAGGTCTTTATCCAGATCTTCCTGCGCTATATATAATTTTTTCGTTTTAACGATGCCGGTCCTGGATTTAACAGCATCTTCAAAATTTGCATATTCTGATGTGCTGGCTTCCCCTGCAATTTTAAAACTCAGCTTATCCTGTACAAGCCGTACAGCATTTGTTATTTCAAGGGCTGCATTTTCCTTTGTTAGATTGGCTACAGGCGCACCCGTTATATTGTTCCGGTAGCTGCCGCTGTGTACCATATAAAAGAGCTGCAGAACATGTTCATATGCATTGGAGCTGCCGTCTATACTCTCATCATCAAGCAGCATAAGAAATATATACACATCTGATTTCTTCAGAGCCTTATATTCTTCACGGCTTACAAAAGCATAGTCTGAAACTGTCCAGAAATTTTCAACTGCTGATTTTACAGCAGTATTGAATTCTGTATTATCATCGGACAGAACAACATATACCGGGTTCCGGAGTCTTTCGGTCAGGGTTGTGTTATCGGCTTTTATAGTAGCCGAAGCGGTGAGTGTTATAAGGATAGCAAAGAAAAATGATCTCATATCTTTTGTGTGCTTTAGTGGTACAAAATTGCAGCGGTTCCGCCATTCTGCAAAAATTCACGAGAGCGATACTGCTCAAAAACCGACAGGAAAGGCGATAAAGTGACGGCAAATAGGCTGATTCGCTGATTATAGCACATTTCATTGATATTCAGTGATGACATATTGATAGTTTTGGCCTGTATTTTTTTAATAGTGACGCAATTTTTTAGGGGGAATTTTACAATCAAATAAATAAATCTATAGATATCAACAGTTTACATCAATTGGACCAAATATAATATTAGAAAATGTGAAAAAACACACTTTTTTTGTAGTTATTTTAGGTACCGTGTATATGTATGGGGCAATAAAAAAGAGCCATCTGTTGGGATGGCTCTCATTATCCGGCGGAAAGATTCTTAACCCTATTCTGCCAGGCTCTTTATCTCTTTTTTATCAAAGCCTCCGGGTTTCATTGTAGTGGTCTCTGCCTTGTAGATCACTTCACCACTAAAGGCACTTACGATCTGCTTGGTATTGATATAACTCACATTGGAGGTCTTTCTTGTAAACACAACACCATAATAAATATCTGCTGCCTTGCTATCGATAAGCGCATTGAGTTCTTCTCTGGATACAATATGTATCTGACCGTTATACAGGTTCATGATCTCCTTCATATCGGCATTGGATGCTATATCCTCGCTTGCAATATAAAGGTCGTTAGCCTTTATAATAGTACTTCTGGATTCAACCTTTTTATCATAACTGGCAAAGGCTGCCTTATTGCTTTCTTCCTTGAAAAGCATGAATTGCACCTTGTCCTGCAATACCCGCACTGCGTTTATCACGGAGATCTTAATATCATTCTCCTCGGGGATCACTGGTGTACCTGCCAGATCATTTACAAGGCGGCCGTTCTTAATGAAATAAACGAGCTTCATTACGTTATCATATACTGTAGTACCTTCATCTTCAAGTGATTGTTTATGATTCCGGATGAGAAACAAACTTTCTGCATCATTTTTTGTCTGTTCAAACTCCTCTTCTGTAATAAAAGTGTAGGTATTGATAGTCCAGAAATTCTGAACGGCGTGCTGCACATAGTCATTATATACAGCATCATGGCTGTCCAGCACCACAACAAGCGGCTGGTTCAGTAGTTCAGAAATGCTTTTGCTGTTGGAGGCCCGGGAATAAACTGATGTAAATAATAACATCAGTGAAAGAATTGCATATTTCTTCATTGTGTGTGTGTTTAACGATGCAAAAATACGGTCACCATTAATTTTTGTCAAGACATGGCCCGAAATCAGGTGTTTGAAAATTTCTCTGAAGCCAGATTTGTGACCTCAAAACCAGCGTATCCTGCGGAAGATAAAATAAAGCAGAACACTCAATACCCCCGAAAGGAGCAGGACGATCCAGAAGGAATTTGCCTGTGTTTCGATGGGAAGCGGATGGAGATTCATACCGAAAAAACTGGCGATAAGGGTGGGTACCATGAGAATGATGGTAACCGATGTAAGCCGCTTCATCACCATGTTTAGGTTATTTGAGATAATGGAACCCAGGGCATCTATGGTACCATTGAGGATGTTCGAATATACGTTGGCCATTTCAAGTGCCTGGCTTGAATCAATGATGATATCCTGAAGGTAATCTGTCTTTTCTTCGTCGTTCTTGATTGTGAGGAAATTGTTACGTGAGATCTTCATCATCAATAATTCGTTTGCACGAAGATCTGTAACAAAGTAAACCAGAGACTTTTGAATGTTCAGTAATTTGGAAAGGTCATTGTTTCGGCTGCTGTGAAGCAATTCCTTCTCAACAAGGTACCTTTTTTTGTTCATTTCATTGAGATATTGTATGAAGTAAAAAACATTTTTTTCAAATATCTTCAAAACGATTGTATCCTTATCCCGGGGGTCAATATGTTTGATGGCAATGGAGAAAAACCAGTCAATCACCCTGTTCTGAGCTGAACTGATAATAATGTTGTGATCCTTTGTCAGTATTATGCCGATAGGAATGGTAATGTAGAGGGCATCGTTATCTATGGAATTCTCAATGTCATTTTCTACAGGCGTATTCAGAACCAGCAGTTTTACATTATCATCCACTTCAAAGCGTGAACGTTCGTTGATATCTATGGAATCAAGCAAAAAGTCGATCGGAATATCAATGGCATCGCTGAAAGCGGCGAGTCTTTTATGGTCGAAAGGAGGGTATACGTTTATCCAGCAGTCTTTTTCAGGCTTTTCAATCTCTACAATTGCATTGTCAATTTTTTTGTAGTATTTGATCATGTTCTGTCATCTGTGGATATTACTGTTCCGCCTGCCCTGAAAATCGGCGTGCAAAGATAAGCCAATACTTCCCGTAAAACAACCAAATTTGCCGGCACTCCACTTTGCACCCTATGCAATGTGCAGCTCTGGTTTGCCGTTATGCCACAATTCACTGATATTTGCATGATATCGCAGTAAACTATGAAAAAGATCATTCTGGCACTCACCACACTTTTCATTTTTTGTACGGCAAATGCTCAAAAAGACAGAGACCTCGAGGTAATAGTTAGTACAGGTGTAAGTTATTACACAAGTTTTCTAACCCAGGTACCCACGATCCATGTGCAGCCAAGGCTTGATTTTGTTGAGTTGAGCAACAATGCCACCGTTTCGCTCGATGTAAGATTTGCCGGGGGATATTTTGAGGAAAAGGAAAGTATTGCCGGAGAATCGTATCCGGTATTTGAAATTCCGGTAACTGTGAATTTTAATTATGGTGTGGGAGCCAGCCGGGTTGCTGACATGCATGTTGGTGTTTATGGGGGATTAGGTGCCGCATGGGAGATCGATTATGGTTACAATACCTACTGGGGACCAATGTTCACCGGTGGTTTCCGCTTTGATATCGACAAACTCTCACCCATTGATCTCAACGTTGGACTTATGCTGGATGTGAGCGGCAATTACAACAGCGTGTTCTCTGCCGGTATATCCTACATGTTCGGTATGCTCAAATAGATATTTCTATACTCCCTTGAAAAACAAATGCTGCTGGTCCATTCAGCCAGATATCAGTAAAACTCCCATCAGGTAACAGCCGGTAGCTCACAGTAAGATCACCACCCCTGACCTTAACGGGTATTTTATATTTACCGGCAGTTGAATTGCGTTTCACAGCATATATAAGAGCTGCTGCCGTTACTCCCGTTCCGCATGAATATGTTTCATCCTCTACTCCCCTTTCATAGGTGCGCATACTGATCCCATCACTCTCCTGCTCTACAAAATTTACATTGATACCGTGCTGCCTGTACTTGTCATTGTAGCGAATGCGGGCGCCCTGAGTTTTTACATCAATGCTTTTTATATCTTCTGTAAACTGCACATAATGCGGCGAACCCGTGTCGATCTCATAAAAATCCTGAAACGTGCTGAAGTTTTGTACATCCTTCATCTGTATGCTGATCGTATTCTGCTCTATAATAGCTTCATGTGTTCCGTCAGATGCCAGAAAATTGCAGGAGCCTTTCACTAATCCAATCGACTGTGCAAAAAGGACAATACAGCGGCTGCCATTTCCGCACAAACTTCCGGGCCGGCCATCTGCATTAAAGTACAGCATTTCAAAATCATGACCCGGTGAATTTTGCAACAGCATTACGCCATCTGCACCAATACCAAACCGCCTGTCGCAAATAGCAGAATAAAATGACTGCATATCTGGACGCAGAGTTTGGCTGCGGTTATCGAAAATGATAAAATCATTTCCTGTAGCCTGGTATTTATAGAACTCTGTTTGCATGTACGGCGTTAAGGACAGTAATTTAGATTTAAATTTTGTTAAACGTTCAAATTTACTATGCCTGTGAATCGTTTGTGCATAGAATTTGTTCGCAAAAATGCGTTTTTTAAAAACAATTAAAAGCTATGAGAGAAAGAAATATTTTATCTACCATGGTGATAGCAGTTGTCAGTTCTGCTATCACAGTGCTGGGCATCAGCAAATTCAATGAGAAAACAACTGACAATGGAATAAACGGGGACGGATCACCTTATCAGCTTACAAATTACTCTTTCCCGGTGGCACCAAGCGGCATGGCGCCGGTTGATTTTACCTATGCAAGTGCTCTCAGTACACCTTCGGTGGTTCACGTAAAAACTACCTATAATCACACCACAAGTAATAATTATCAGGGAAGTGAAATGTTCAGGCAGTTTTTTGGCGATGATTTTTTCGGGCCGCAGAATCAGACACAGCAGGCAAGCGGTTCAGGTGTGATCGTTAAAAGCGATGGTTATATCGTAACAAATTATCATGTTGTTAAAAATGCCGATGATATCGAAGTTGTACTCTTCGATAAACAAAAAGCCAAAGCAGAGCTTGTTGGTACAGACCCTTCAACAGATATTGCCATAATCAAAATTGATATGAATGATCTGCCCGTTATGAATTACGGCAATTCCGATTCTGTGCGGGTTGGTGAATGGGTTCTTGCCGTGGGTAATCCCTTTGATTTGACATCAACTGTAACAGCAGGTATCGTAAGTGCCAAAGGAAGAAAGATAGATATCCTTGGCGAGAATGCCAGTACACCTATTGAGTCTTTTATTCAGACAGATGCGGCAGTAAATCCGGGAAACAGTGGGGGCGCACTGGTGAATACCAAAGGTGAACTTATTGGTATCAATACTGCCATCGCCACGCCTACGGGAACATATGCAGGTTATTCATTTGCAGTTCCGGTAAACATTGTAAAAAAGGATGTTGCCGATATTATGAAATACGGTGTTGTGCAGCGTGCCTATCTTGGCGTGGAACTGGATCCGACAAAGGATGAGATTAATGGTGTGTATGTGAGCAATGTTCAGGAAAATTCAGGCTCTGATGCAGCAGGTATTAAAGAGGGAGATATCATAACACATATTAATAATGTACCAATTCATTCTTTCCCTGAACTGCAGGAGCAGATCAGTAACTATACTCCGGGCGATAAAGTAAATGTGAGTATCATACGCAATAAGGATAGAAAAAATGTGGTGGTTGAATTAAAGAACAAGGATGGCAATACCAGCATCGTTGAAAAATCGACGAATAAAATATTTGAAAGCCTGGGACTTGAGCTTGATGATATATCATCCCGTGAAGCGCAATACTATGAAGTAGATGGTGGCGTGAAAGTAACGGGTTTGAAAAACGGACTGGTAGCACAACAGACACGCATAAGGGAAGGCTTCATCATCACAGCCATAGATGATGTTGCTGTAAAAAATGCAAATGATCTAGCTAAGCTGCTTGATGGAAAAGGAGGAAAAAATATAATTGTGGAAGGTTTCTATCCGGCGCTGCCGAATAAAATATATAATTACGGATTAAGCCTGAAATAAGGCAATAAAAAAGAATTTGTAAAGTTTAGGGTAATTGGGTTTTCAGGTTAGCCCCGCTACGGTTATTACCGGGCGGGGTTCTTTTTTTATTCAGCGGCATTGATCAGGATGGAAAAGTAAGAAGTGCTTTGCGTACACTTTCCCTGAATTCTTTTTTATGAATACCCAGCTCCACTTTTTCATGTGTGAAATACTGAATGATATTTTCCGTGGCCATGTTACCTGTAAGATCATCGGCAGCCATGGGACAGCCGCCAAAACCTTTAATGGCGCCGTCAAATCTGCGGCAGCCATTTCTGTAGGCAGCATCAATTTTTTCGAGCCATGCATCCGGCGTTGTATGCAAATGTGCCCCAAATTCAATGTGCGGAAATGCAGGAATAATATGTGAAAAAAGATAACTGATACTTTGAGGGTCAGCAATACCTATCGTGTCGGCAAGAGAAATGATGCCGATGTTCATCCCTGCGATCTTATCGATCCACTGTTCGGCTATCTCTGCACTCCAGGCATCCCCATATGGATTTCCAAAACCCATCGAAATATATACCACAAGCTTTTTATGCCGCTGTAAACAAATATTCTGGATCTCAGCAACTCTCTCAACACTTTCAGCAATAGTGGAATTTACATTCCGCTTCTGAAAGGTTTCTGAAATAGAAAAAGGAAAACCCAGATATGTTATCTCTTCATGCAGGCAGGCATCTTCTGCACCACGAACATTTCCTACAATTGCCAGTAATCTGGTTTGTGTACCGGAAAGATCAAGCCTGCGGAATACCTCTGCGGTATCAGCCATCTGAGGGATGGCCTTTGGTGAAACGAAACTGCCGGCATCCAGTGTATCAAATCCAACTTTAAGAAGCTGATTGATGTATGAGATCTTTTTCTCTGTATCAATAAATGAATGAATACCCTGCATGGCGTCCCTCGGGCATTCGATAATTTTTATTGATGACAGCATGCTTATTTAACTGATTTAAATTTCATTTTATACTTAACCTCGACCTTTCCTTTCATAATGTTCTCCAGCTTCCCTTTTATCAGGCTTTTTTTCAGAGGGCTCATGTGATCTGTGAGCAATATGCCTTCAATATGGTCATATTCATGCTGAATAATGCGTGCATTCATACCGTCATAGATCTCAACATGCTCTACAAAATTTTCGTCAGAATATTTTATCTGTACAATTTCCCGTCGTGCTATTTTTACTCTTATGTCAGGAATACTCAGGCAGCCTTCCTCATACGTCCACGGCGCACCCTCCTCCGTGATCACAACCGGATTGATAAATACTTTTTTAATGCCAAACGTGAGTTTATATTTTTCTTCTTCTTCCTCTATTTTTTCATTTTCTTTGGCAAGCTGCAGACTATCTATCACAAACAACCGGATGTTCACGCCTACCTGGGGAGCGGCAAGTCCGATGCCTCTGCCATTATACATGGTATCCCACATATTGGCAATGAATTCTTTAAGCCCGGGATAATTTGCATCAATGTTTTTTGAAACAGCTTTCAGTGCCGCATGGCCATACGCCACAATTGGTAAAATCATATTATCTGTTTTGAATATAGTCCTGCAAAATTAATACAGCGGACATTTTATCGATATTCTCCTTTTGCCGCCTCGCTTTTTTCCTGACACCGCTGTCCAGCATTATTTTTACAGCCATTCTGGATGTAAATGCTTCTTCTCTTTTTATAACGGGTATCTGCGGACAGTACTTTTGAATATCCGCAATAAATCTTCTGATGAACGGTGTGGAATGTGTATCAGTTCCGTCTGCGTGTGTTGCATAGCCTACTACGATCTCATCCACCCCATTCTCAGCAACGTATTTCCGGATAAAATCAATTGCTTTATTCTCCTCAACAGTAGCAAGCCCATTTGCACTTATCTGCAGTGTGTCAGTTACGGCAATACCCACACGTTTTCTGCCGTAATCAATTGCCATTATTCTGCCCATCAGAAATTGAAAATATCACTGATCACAAATAATCCAAACACTACACTTGCAATGCCGTTGGCTGTTACAAAAGCAAGATTTACCCTGCTGAGATCAGTGGGTTTTACCAGCAAATGCTGATAAATGAGCATACCGGTAAATAAACCTGCGCCTATCCAGTACCAGCTGCCAAAATTTCCAAGTGAACCCGCTATGAACACCAGTGCAGCAGTAACAATATGATCAGCTATTGAAACATGCAGTGCATTTTTTTTTCCAATGGCTGCAGGCACACTGAACAGGTTATGCGAACGGTCAAATTCCTCATCCTGCAAAGCATAAATGATATCAAATCCGCTCACCCACGTAAATACGATTATGGAAAACAAAATGGGTTCAAGTGCGAATTGTTCGGTAACAGCAATGTAAGCACCTATTGGCGCCAGTGAAAGACCTATTCCCAGAATAAAATGGCAGAGCCAGGTAAACCGCTTGGTGTAACTGTAACCGAGAATAACCGCAAGTGCAACAGGTGAAAGAAACAGGCAAAGCTTGTTAAGCAAGCCTGCAGAGATAATAAAGCACGCTGCATTGAGCAGAATAAAATACAATGCATTCTTTTTTGTAATGACGCCCTTTGGAATTTCCCTGTTTGCCGTGCGGACATTCAGCTTATCAAAATCACGGTCGATGTATCGGTTGAACGCCATAGCTGCGCTGCGTGCGAACACCATGCAGAGGATCACATATAACAGGTCAGTCCATATAAATTCTACATCCGGTTGTGAAACAGCAAGTGAAAAACCTATGAGTGCAAAGGGGAGTGCAAAAACTGTATGACTGAATTTAATAAGTGAAAAATAATTCTTCATCGCATGCAAAATTACGCAATGCCTTTTTGCTTTTTACGTTCTACCAGGTAATCCTCCGCTTCAGCGCAGCTAAATGCGTTCCATGTCATTTTTTTGGTAAGAGCTCCTTTTCTCGCAGATATCACTCCCCAGTGGATGTCTTTAATACCTTCAATACTGTGTGCATCAGGATTCACGGATATGAGCACCCCCATTTTCATAGCATAAGGTATCCAGCTATGGTCGATATCAAGCCGGTAAGGATTTGCATTGATCTCAATAATTACCTGATTTGAAGCACAGGCCTCAATGATCTTTTTATGATCAACCGGATATCCCTGGCGACTCAGGAGAAGACGGCCCGTCATATGACCAAGAATAGTTGTATAGGGATTTTCAATGGCCTTTAATAATCGTGCAGTGGCTTTTTCTTCGGTCATTTTCAGGTTACTGTGCACTGATGCAATAACAAGGTCAAAACGGCTCAGAATATCGTCAGGGTAATCGAGACTTCCATCATTGAGAATGTCAGACTCGATGCTTTTAAAGATCTTAAAAGGTGCCATTTTTACATTCAGTGCATCAGCTGCTGCATGCTGTTCCAGTATTTTTTCAATACTCAGACCGCCGGCATATACAGCTGTTCTCGAATGGTCCGATATCACCAGATATTCATAGCCTGCATTCTGACATGCAGTCGCCATTTCTTCCAGTGTATTCCTTCCATCGCTCCAGGTGCTGTGCGAATGCACTACTCCTTTGATATCTGACTCCGTCACCAGCAGATCGTACTCAGAAGTGATCAGATCAACATCTGCATCCCGCAAAGCCGGCGTTATATATTGCAAACCCGCAGCAGCATATATTTCTTCTTCACTATTATAGATATCCTTTTTCACAAGGCGCTCATGAACAGATGCAACATGCTGATCGTTGCCTGTAAAACGGAAAAGATCATAGTAAAAAACATCTTTTTGCGTGATAAATACCACAAAAGGGACATCGCCGGATGTGCGCCCCGATATTTTATCGTCTTCAATTTTTTCAATTTTCAGGTAGCCGGCATGCTGTAAAATATCTGCAGCATTTTCATTTACTGCAGCAATGATCTCAATGGCATGTATGATATTGCACTGCCTTCGCATCTCTCCGCAGATAGTGACATACTCTGACTGTAATTCTCTTTTCAGCAGTACAACAAGTTCATCAGCATAAGCGGCTACCGATGCGTAATGAAATTTCCCCAGATTGTTCTGATAATATTCAATTGCCTGTATAACACTTTGCTGTGTTTTTTCGCCAAAGCCTTTCAGTTTGCTGAGGCGATTCTCATAACAGGCATACAGCAATTCACCGGCATTCTCCACATTTAGTTCTTTCCAAATTACGGCAACCTTCTTTCCTCCCAATCCCTTTATGCGCAGGATATCCAGTATACCCGGTGGCGTAACATCCAGAAGATTCTGCAATACCTGCATAGTGCCCGTTTGCTGTAATTCCATGATCTTACCGGAAACGGATTTGCCAATACCCGGTGTACTCTCCAGCTGCGCAATATCCATTTGCATCACATGTCCGGAAACACGGCCCAGCTGAAAAGCGGCATTCGCATAGCTTTTGGCCTTAAAGTCATTCTCATTATGCAATTCCATCAGGCCGGCAAGTGTTTTAAACAGCCCGGACACTTCTTTATTTGACATCATATTTTACAGCCTTAAAAATATCGTATTCTGCGCAGGCGAAAAATTTTTTAGCCCTGAAATTTGGAAAAGAGATTCGCCCCCAACTACATTTGCACAATTGTTTAACAATATTGTTAAACTTATGAGTAAAACGGAACAGGTAATAAAGGACAAGGGTACAGAGCAGACCATACTGGAAGCCGCAGGAAAGGTTTTCACACGTGTTGGATTTGCAGCTGCCAGAATGGAGGATATTGCCCGTGAAGCAGGCATAAACAGATCACTGCTGCATTACTATTTCAGGAGCAAACAGAGAATGTTCGATCTTATTTTTGAAGAGAACCTTAAAATGTTCTATTCTAATTTTCTGCGCATCATGGCCTCTCACGATGCACTGGAGACCAAGATCAGAAGACTCGTTGAAACAGAGATTGATATGTTGCTGCAACATCAGGACCTGCCACTTTTTATCCTGAATGAGATATCACAAAGACCGGAACAGATAAAAGAAAGGATACAAAATACACCTGCCGGGGAATTTATAAAGGAATTCATCTCCCAAATTAACCGGGAGATCAAAAAAGGGCATATCCGCAAAACCGAACCCTTTCAGCTCATCATCAATATTATGTCGCTTTGCATATTCCCTTTTATCGGCCGGCCTATGATGAAAGCCATAGCAGGCATTGACCAGAAACAATTTGAATCTTTAATGAAACAGCGCAAAGCATATATTGCAGATATGATACTTGAATCCCTGAAAAAATAAATATTATGGGAAAGAAATTCTTACTCCTTATTCTCCTGCTGCAGATATTCACAGCATCCATATTTGCACAGATGGAAGAAGTGCTCACACTGGAGAATTGTTATCAGCTTGCCGAGACATATTATCCTTTGTCAGGACAAAAAGAGGTCATTGAACGCATAACAGCAGAAACACTGAAAAAAATAAATGCATACTGGCAACCCCAGATATATCTGAATGCACAAGCCACTTACCAGAGTGAGGTTACTCATGTTCCTATCGAGGTGCCGGGTTTCGACATCCCTGTTCTGAGCAAAGACCAGTATAAGGCAACACTGGATGTTAGTCAGACCATATACGATGGCGGCATTTCAAAGCAGCAAAGGTCACTACAGCAAAGCAACAGTGCTGTTGAATTGCAGAAGGTGGAAGTAGATATGTATAAGCTGCATGAAAAAATAAATCAATTCTATTTTGCTGTTCTGCTTGCCGATAAAAATATCCAGCTCATTAAAAATCTGCAGGATGATCTGGCACTGCAAAAGAAAAAAACAGATACCGGGCTGCAATATGGTACGGCCTCCGTAAATACAGCAGACATCCTGGAGTCTGAGAGATTAAAAGCTGATCAGAAATTGATCGAAGTGCAGGCGGCAAGAACTTCGGCCATCCGCATGCTTTCCATTCTTACCGGTACGCAGATAAGTGAAAATATAAATTTTCAGGTGCCGGGTATTGAATTTTCAGTAATAGATACCGTAAATGAAAGGCCCGAATTGCAATTGTTCAAACTGCAGGAAAATTACAGCAACCAGCAGGTCTCATTTCTGAAAGCAGCGGAACTGCCAAAACTCAGTGCATTCGCTCAGGGAGGATATGGCAAACCGGGCCTTAATTTTCTGGATGATGAATTCAGCCCTTTTTATATTGTAGGTATAAAGCTCAACTATGCCATCTGGACCGGCAACACCAAAAAATATGATGCAGAAATAGCCGGCCTTAATTTGAACTCCATCGATATGCAAAGGCGCAATTTTACGCTGAATACACATCTGCAATCACAGCAGCAGACAGCTGAAATTGAAAAGCTGCAGCAGCTTATTGAAAAAGATAAACTCATAATAGAGATGAAAACCAAAATAAAAAATACAGCCTCCGTACAACTGGAAAACGGCGTTATATCCGCAACGGATTTTGTAACTTATCTGAATGATGAAACTGAAGCACGGATAAATTTATCCGTACACGAAATGCAATTACTTACAGCAAAGATCAACTATCTGACAACCTTGGGAAAAATACATTAATATGAATAAACTATTCTATATATCTGCGCTTGCGTTTTTACTTGCCTCCTGTAAAAAGGAACAAAGTGCATTCGATGCCAGTGGTACATTTGAAGCAAAGGAGATCATTGTTTCCACAACAGCTTCCGGCCGGATCATGCAATTCAGCATTGAAGAGGGGCAGCAATTAAAGGCCAATGATAATATTGGCTACATTGACACAGTTCAGCTCTATTTAAAAAAGCAGCAGTTACAAGCTCAGGTAAAAGCTGTATTAAGCAAACAGCCGGATAAAAGCTCACAACTTGCCACTGTACAGGAACAGATCAAAACTGCAAAAACAGAAAAGCAGCGCATTCAGAATTTACTGAATGCAGGCGCTGCAACACAAAAACAACTGGATGACGTAAATGCGCAGATAACGGTACTGGAAAAGCAATTTACGGCACAGCAATCAAGCCTGAATACAACATCTTCATCTATCAACAGTGAGGTAGCGCCAATTCTCCTGCAGATCGAACAGATAAACGATCAGCTGCTGAAATCGATTATAGTGAATCCGGTGAATGGCACCGTACTTACAAAGTATGCAGAACAGGATGAAATAGCCGTGGCCGGTAAAGCTTTATACAAGATCGCAGATCTGAGTGAAATGACATTGCGTGCATATATCACAGGTGATCAGCTCGCATCCATACAGAACGGCCAAACGGTAAATGTTTCCGTTGATGACGGCAACGGTGGCTACAAACAATTAAATGGGATTGTTACCTGGATATCGGATAAGGCTGAATTCACGCCAAAGACAATACAGACAAAAGACGAAAGGGCAAACCTGGTATATGCGGTTAAAATTGCTGTCAAAAATGATGGCTATATAAAAATGGGCATGTATGGTGAAGTGAAATTTTAATGTTGAAGAACCGCAATATGCATTCGATCATTGCTGAAAATATTATAAAAACATATAACAAGGGAAAAGTACAGGCGCTTGATTCTGTTTCCCTTGAGATCGGAAAGGGAGAGCTGTTTGGTTTGATCGGTCCTGATGGTGCCGGTAAGTCTTCTCTTTTCAGAATACTTACCACGCTTCTCAAAGCCAATGGTGGTAAGGCAAGTGTACAAGGTCTTGATGTAATAAATGAATATCAGCAAATACGGAAGATCATCGGATATATGCCGGGTAAATTTTCACTTTATCAGGATCTTACTGTAAAAGAGAATCTCGAATTCTTTGCTGCCCTCTTCAATACATCAATAGTAGAGAATTATGATCTTATACAGGATATTTACATACAACTGGAGCCTTTTAAAGATCGCCGTGCAGGGAAATTATCAGGAGGAATGAAGCAAAAGCTTGCGCTCTGCTGTGCTCTCATCCACAAACCCGAAGTGCTGTTTCTGGATGAACCTACAACAGGTGTTGATCCCGTGTCACGAAAAGAATTCTGGGAAATGCTGAAACGATTGCAAAAATTTGAGATCACGATTATGGTATCTACACCCTATATGGATGAGGCCGACCGCTGCGACCGCATTGCTTTAATGCAGTCAGGTAAAATACTGTCAGTTGATACCCCTGCAAACATAATTGCGCAGTATCCAAAAAAATTATATGCCGTAAGATCAGATAATATGTTTCGTATGCTGAATGCACTTCGTGATCTGGACACAGTGAACAGTTGTTTTGGCTTTGGTGATTATCTGCATATTACCATGAAACAGGAAACGTCTGCAGAAGATACCCTGGCGGATTATTTACGGTCAAAAGATTTCAGCAATATTGAAATTAAGCAGATCATGCCACAGATAGAGGACTGTTTTATGATATTAATGGAAAAAGCTGCCTGATATGGAAAAAGTGATCATAACGGAAGGATTAACAAAAAAATTCGGTGATTTTACAGCTGTCGATCACATATCATTTGATGTGAACAAGGGTGAGATATTTGGCTTCCTCGGTGCAAATGGTGCGGGAAAGACAACAGCCATGAAACTACTCATCGGTATATGGAAACCAACAAGCGGCAAAGCACAGGTTGCAGGTTTCGATGTATACAGGGAAAATGAACAGATCAAAAAGAACATCGGTTATATGAGCCAGCGCTTTTCACTTTATGAAGATTTGTCTGTTATTGAAAATATCCGTTTCTTCAGCGGCATTTACGGATTGTCAAACAAATCCATAAAAGAAAAATCAGCAGCACTTCTGGAAAAGCTCGACATGACGAAGGAAGCTAAAACACTTGTTCAATCTCTCCCTCTGGGGTGGAAACAAAAACTGGCATTTTCAATAGCAATCATACACGATCCAAAAATTGTTTTTCTGGATGAACCTACAGGTGGAGTAGATCCTGTAACAAGACGCAAGTTCTGGGATATGATATATGAAGCTGCACATCATGGTGTAACCGTTTTTGTAACGACACATTACATGGATGAAGCAGAATACTGCGACCGCATTTCTATTATGGTTGACGGAAAGATAGAGGCACTTGACAGCCCACAGAACCTGAAAGAAAAATTTCAGGCATCCTCTGTTGATGAAATATTCACCAGGCTTGCGAGAGGCGCAAAAAATAAAGCAGACTGATGAAGCAGTTCATAATATTTGTCCGCAAAGAGTTTTATCACATTTTCCGTGATAAAAAATCACTGCTCATCATTTTTGCACTGCCTGTAGCCCAGATCCTCATTTTCGGTTTCGCCATAACAAATGAGATAAAAAATTCGGCTATCGCCGTTCTCGATAATTCAAGAGATGCTGAAACGCAAACACTCATCGACCAGCTGAATGCAAGCAAATATTTTGATGTGATAAAGATAGCCGGCACACAGCAGGAAATAGAGGACGACCTGCGTGCGGATAAAATAAAACTTGCCGTTATATTTCCTGGGCATTTTGGCGAAAGTCTGCTGCATACGAACACCGCACAGATACAGTTGCTTGCGGATGCTTCAGATCCCAATACGGCAACCACGATCACATTTTACGCCAACGCCATCATACGTGACTATCAGCAAACGCTGCAGGGAGATATGGAAATACCTTATTCCATTACGCCGGAAGTGCATATGCTTTTCAATCCGCAATTAAAAGGTGCTTATACTTTCGTGCCGGGTGTAATGGGCATGATACTGCTGCTGATATCGGCAATGATGACCTCTATTGCTATTGTGCGGGAAAAAGAACTGAACACAATGGAAGTTATTCTTGCATCACCATTAAAACCTTTCCTGCTCATCATCAGTAAGGCCGTGCCTTATATTTTTATCTCTCTTATCAATGTTACCACCATTCTTCTGATCGGTGTTTTTCTTTTAGAGTTACCTATCAATGGCAGCATCTTCCTGCTTTTTGGCGTGTGCTTTTTATTCATTACAACAGCGATCTCACTGGGTCTCATGATATCCAATATTACAAATTCACAGCAGGTGGCAATGTTCATTTCACTTGTAGGGCTTATGATGCCAACGCTTATCCTGAGCGGTTTTATGTTTCCCATAGAAAACATGCCCAAGCCCATGCAATATCTTTCCAATATCATTCCGACAAAATGGTTCTTTATCATTATTAAAGACGTGATGATAAAAGGGTTAAGCATAAAAAGTATATGGAAAGAGATATGCATACTAGCCGGCATGACAATATTTTTTCTGGTGGTAAGCAGGCGCAATTTTAAGATCAGGCTTGAATGAGGACCTTATTATTCATATTGCGCAAAGAATTTTTGCAGATCGCACGCAATCCGGCTATCATCAGGATCATCTTCATCATGCCTGCCATTCAGCTGCTCATCCTCCCGTTGGCTGCAGATTATGAAGTGAAGAATGTTTATCTGAGTATCGTAGATAATGATCATTCAAGCTATTCACAGCAGTTTATCCAAAAAATAGCCGCTTCTGATTATTTTATTGTAACAGATTATTCTGATACCTACAACAATGCCTTCAATGCAGTTGAAAAAGATGAAGCAGACATCATCATCGAGATACCACCGCACTTTGAAAAAGATCTTATCAATGAAAGCAAAGGCAAAATGCTGCTGAGTGTGAATGCTGTAAATGGTGCAAAGGGAAATATCGGAGCGGCGTATGCTGCAAACATTATAGCAGAGTTTAATACAGAGATCCGGAATGACCTTGTACAATTCCCTCGTATGAATCCCCTGCCAATGATCGATGTGGAATACAGCAACCGCTATAACATCAATATGAGCTATTCTCTATTTATGGTGCCGGGTATTCTTGTAATATTGCTTACCATGGTTGGCAGTTTTATGGCAGCATTAAATATCGTGCATGAAAAAGAGATCGGTACCATAGAACAGATAAATGTATCGCCTATAAAAAAATATCAGTTCATTCTCGGTAAACTTATACCATTCTGGCTTCTCGGATTTGTAGTCCTTACGATCGGATTACTCATCGCCAGGTTTGTATATGGTATCATACCCGAAGGCAATATCGGGCTCATTTATCTTTTTGCGGCTGTTTACCTTCTGGCATTACTGGGTATAGGTCTTCTTGTCTCTACTTATGCTGAAACACAGCAGCAGGCCATGTTCATTTCCTTTTTCTTTATGATGATCTTTATTTTAATGGGCGGCTTATATACATCGGTTGACAGTATGCCGCACTGGGCGCAAGTCGTCACCAGATTCAACCCCGTTAGTTATTTCATTGAAGTAATGCGTATGATCGTAATGAAAGGCAGTAATTTTCGTGATGTGCAGTATAATTTTCTCATCATTGGCATCATGGCCGTGTTTTTCAATGCCTGGGCAATATTGAATTACCGCAAACGTGCCTGATCAGGCGCCGGTAGCATAATCTGTGAGATACAGAAAAGGGTCATTCAATTTACCGCTTTTTGTTATCGTGGCGTTATAGATCATTCTGCTGTTCTCCTTGAAAAGTTCATCCCAAACAGAATTTATAAGCAATTTACCAAATTCTTCGCTGGCACTTCTGGGCAATTCATTCGGCAGGTTATCAATGGCCATAATATCTATTGACTCGGGAATATAGGGTGCTATCTCACTTTCCGTATTTACATCATAACCGTAGACCGGATCATTTATCGTTGTTGAACGGATTGTTGCAGGCACGCCGCCATTAACATCACAGCTTACATCTGCTATAGTGCGTATAGTGAAGTTTTTTGTCCGCATATCCTCCCTGCTGAACAATTGTGGCGCTTTCGGATCCCAGAATATACAGTTTATAAGCAATTCGCATATGTTTATATAAGCTTCGAATGCGCATTTATAAAGTTCCGGATGCAGGTGGAATTCCTTTCTGTCGAAACCGCCGTCGCTTATGCGGTCATACAAATCATCACTGTCGAGCACACAAAATACAGCCGTATCAAAATGTACATTTAAAAATGCTTCCTTATCGATCTGCCGGATACCGATCTCCTGCAGAAATTCAATAGCGCCTTTCGCAACTCTGCCGGTACCTGTAACAATTATTTTAATTGCGGGTATTGTAAGTCCACGGTATTGATTTGTGAGTTCATGATAATCCCTGCATTCAACTGCCCTCTTAAGGTGGCTCTGCGCAATGCGCTGGCCATAGGTCCAAAGGCCGTTATGTGCACCTATAATGCCGGCCCAGCGGCCAAAAGCGATCACCCTGTCACCCTGATCATTTTTAAGACATTCATAATCCACGAGGCGGATGTTCTTATTCAGCAGTGCCCTGATGAGTTTTTTATTCTGCTGCTGCTTCTTGATGGTATGTGAAAAAAATAAATAGGTCTTTTCCGGAATAAGCAGATCATAGGGCACTTCCTTCACACCCAGCAGGATATCACAATCACTCAGGTTTTCCTGCAGAACAATACCCAGTTCAGAAAATTCATGATCTGAAAAACAGCGCCTGCCGGATGGCTGTACAACAATATCAATATCGGCATATTTTTCCCTGAGGTATTTTATCTGCTGCGGGATGAGGGGTACCCGTGCATCCGGTGGAAATTTGGCTTCCCTGATTATGCCGATCTTCTTTTTCATGCCGGCATAAAAATAGGAATATCAAACACATTCACTTTAATTATTTTTGCGTGTATATGGACATCTCAGCAAAATATGATCCGGCAGATATTGAAGATAAATGGTATAAGCACTGGCTTGATAAAAAATATTTTCACTCGGTGCCCGATGGCCGTGAGCCTTATACTATCGTGATCCCGCCGCCTAATGTGACGGGTGTTCTGCACATGGGTCATATGCTCAATAACACCATTCAGGATGTGCTTATCAGAAGGGCACGTATGATGGGTAAAAATGCATGCTGGGTACCCGGAACCGATCATGCGAGTATTTCTACCGAAGCAAAGGTTGTGGGCATGCTGAGAGAGAAAGGAATTAAAAAATCAGAACTCACGAGAGAAAAATTTCTCGAATATGCCTGGGAATGGAAAGATAAATACGGAGGCATAATACTTCAGCAGTTAAAAAAATTAGGGGCAAGCTGCGACTGGGAGCGCACTGCTTTCACTATGGATCCAGGATATAGCGAAGATGTGATAAATGTTTTTATCGAATTGTATAATAAAGGTTATATCTACAGGGGACTGCGCATGATAAACTGGGACCCTGAAGCGAAAACGGCTCTTAGCAATGAAGAAGTAGTGTATAAAGATGTTGTATCAAAATTATATTTTTTACGCTACAGAATAAAAGGTGAAGAAAATTTTATCTCAATTGCCACTACCAGGCCGGAGACCATTCTGGGTGATAGTGCCATCTGTGTACATCCGGATGATGAACGCTACAAAAATCTCGTTGGCAAAACAGCTTTTGTACCGCTGCTCAACAGGGAAATACCGGTTATCAGTGATCCTTACGTTGATAGTGATTTTGGTACCGGTGCTCTGAAGATCACACCCGCACATGATGTAAATGACTATGCTTTAGGTATAAAACATAATCTTGAAGTTATTGACATATTAAATGATGACGGTACTCTGAATGAAAAGGCCGGCATGTTTACCGGAGCAGACAGGTTCACAGCTCGAAAAAAAATCATTGCATTACTCGAAGAACAGGGTCATCTGATAAAATCAGAAGAGCTCAACAATTCAGTAGGATTTTCAGAACGGACGAATGCAGTGGTTGAACCCAGACTCAGCATGCAGTGGTTCGTATCTATGAAAGATATTTCAAAACCGGCTTTGGAGAACGTACTGAACGGAAATATCAAATTGCACCCGCATAAATTTATCAATACATACCGGCACTGGATGGAAAATGTGAAAGACTGGTGTATATCCCGGCAGCTCTGGTGGGGACATAGAATACCAGCATGGTATAATACAGATGGCGATCACGTAGTGGCAAAGACAAAGTCAGAAGCTGAAGCCCTTTTTGGTACAAAAGGACTGCCTGCAGAAAATATAATTCAGGATGCTGATGTACTCGACACCTGGGCGAGCAGCTGGCTATGGCCGATCAGTGTATTCAATGGATTTGAAGATAAAGATGGTGACATAAACTATTATTATCCCACAAATACACTTGTTACGGCACCTGAAATATTATTTTTCTGGGTTGCCCGTATGATCATTGCAGGATATGCTTTCAGGGATGAGAAACCGTTTCAGGATGTTTATCTCACGGGTATCGTACGGGATAAACAGCGGCGGAAAATGAGTAAATCTCTTGGCAATTCACCTGATCCGCTCGATCTTATAGCACAATATGGTGCAGATGCTGTGCGCATGGGCATGCTGCTTTGCTCACCTGCCGGCAATGATATCATCTATGATGAAAAACTTGTTGAACAGGGCCGTAATTTCAATAACAAGATCTGGAATGCACTGCGCCTCATCAAAGGCTGGGAAATAAAAGATGGCAGCAATAAAGACAATTATCCTGCGATAAACTGGTTTCAGGCTGTATTAAATGAAACAGTAAAACAGGTAAACGATCATTTTCACAATTTCAGAATATCAGATGCACTCATGTGCCTTTACAATTTCATCTGGGATGATCTCTGTGCATGGTATCTCGAATTTGTCAAACCGCCTTTTCAATCGGCGATTGACCGTTATACCTATGAAAAGACCATTGAATTCTTTGAAAAGGCATTGCAGTTAATGCATCCTTTCATGCCTTTTATTACAGAAGAGATCTGGCATGCCTTAAAGGAAAGAAATGACGATATCATCGTTTCAGAATGGCCTGAAAGTGCCTATTATGAAAATATCCATCTGTTTGCCGGCAATCATGTAAAAGAGCTTATTACAAAGATCAGGGATGCGAGGGCAAAGAATAATATCAGTCCGAAAGAAGCAGTACCACTTTATGCTGAACATATGAAACACGAGGCGTACGATAATTTCGAACCATTGATCATCAAGCTGGCAAATTTGAGTTCATTTGAAGTGACCAAACACGAGGTGGAAAATTCTATTACCTTCATTTCACACAACACCAGATATTTCCTTGTCTTCAATAAAACAATAGATACAGAACAGGAAAAACAGAAATTATTAAAAGAACTGGAATATCAATTGGGCTTCCTTGCTGCGGTCAATAAAAAACTGAATAATGAGAATTTTGTAAAAGGTGCGCCTCTCAACGTTATAGAAAGTGAAAAAAAGAAGCAGGCTGATGCACAGGAAAAAATTAAGTTCCTCGAAAAGTCTATTGATAACCTTAATTCCTGATCATGCCGCTTTGGATAAATAACAGGAAGAAAAAGGAAATATCAGTCGTATTTACAGATGACACTATCGTCATTAAAGAAAAGGAAGGACCTGAGGCAGTACTTATGCTTGCTTTTTATCCTGAGCTGGTGGAGGCCTCAGATGAGCAAAGACAGCAATGGAAACTTTCAGATGATGAGAACACCCTGCACTGGGCCGACACAGGTACCGATATATCCATTGAAGGCCTGCTGGATTAATTTAAATGTTTTATTCAAAGAATAGGAATAAATTGCAAAAAATGAATTTTATACTGTCAGTTTTTGCATAATTTTCGATATTCGCTGCCTTTCTTATTCTATTCAAAACCAACAGCTACTGTGCACAAGTTGTGCTTGACAGTTAGCTGATAAAAGGTTTAATTTTGCGGAAACATTATTTAAAACTAAACTTAACTACAATGAAACGTTCAACTATTGTTTATTTATTCCTTGCTACAGGCTTATTCATCACAAGCTGTGGCAAAAAAGGTATGAGTGATGAAACAAAAAATACAATGAAAGCATTTGAAGCTGACTGGAAAGCTACAGGTGATGCAATGAAAACATGGGGTGACAAAATGAACACCACTATGGCAGGAATGGATAAAATGATGCATGAATCAATGCCAATGGATGCCAGCATGGATATGAGCAAAATGAAACCTGAAGAGGTGAAAATGCACGAAGAAATGGATATGGAGTGCAAAAACATGATGGCCGAAATGGACGCTATGAAAAAAACATATGCCACAGCTCTTGATACCTGGTCTGCTGATGAAAAAGCATACGGCGACTGGAAGAAAAAAGCTGAAACAGAAAAAATGGCTGATGCAGAAGTTATGACAGCTATGACTGACTGGAATGCAAAACTTGCAAAACATAAAGATGATATGGCTGCGTGGGATAAATCATTAAATACAATGAATGAAGAGTGCACAAAAATGTGTGCTATGGAAAAAGAAGCGTATTGATCTTTCTATATTTTTTCGATATAAAGCGGGCAATGCCCGCTTTTTTTTGCAATTTTCAATAATAATTAAACAGATAGTTGCAGAAAATGATTAAACCACCCGAAAAAACATTGCTTATTTAGCGCTCAAATGATGTTATGAAGGCAACACACTTCCTTATTGCAGTCCTCCTCTCCCTTTCAGCACTGCCGCAAACCATTACCCAAAATTTAAGAGGCACTATTACCGATAAGGAAAGTAAGGCAACACTGCCCGGTGCCAGTATAACTGTCTACAGAGATTCCGTTTATCTTGCAGGAACCTCAGCTGATATAGATGGCAATTACCTTATCGAAAATGTACCGGTAGGAAGGGTCAATATAAAATTTTCCTTCATCGGCTATAAAGATGAATGGGTCTCAAATTTTATCATCAGCAGCGGAAAAGAAGCTATTATAAATTATGAGCTTGAAGAACACACGGCAACACTTGGTGAAGTTGAAATTATAGCCTATCAGAAAGGTGAAGTACTCAATGATATGGCGACCGTAAGTGTGCGCAGTTTTTCAGTTGAAGAAACAGAGCGTTATGCCGGCAGCAGGGGTGATCCTGCACGTATGGCCAGCAATTTTGCAGGTGTTCAGGGAGCAGATGACAGCCGGAATGATATAGTAGTGCGGGGCAACTCACCCATCGGAATTTTATGGCGGCTCGAAGGCATAGACATTCCTAATCCCAGTCATTTTGCTATTGCCGGCACAACCGGTGGACCCGTTTCTATTATCAATAATAAATATCTTGCAAACTCTGATTTCTTTACAGGTGCCTTTCCGGCTGAATACGGTAACAGTACGGCAGGTGTTTTTGACCTTAATATGCGGAATGGTAATAAGAATACTTTTGAATGCAGTGCTCAGCTTGGCTTTTTAGGTACAGAATTATTTGCTGAAGGTCCACTCGGAAAAAATAAGCAGTCGTCATTTCTCATCAGCTACCGGTACTCCACACTTAAACTATTTGAATCATTGCATATTCCTATAGGAACAGAAGCTATACCCAATTACCAGGATGGAGGATTCAAATTAAATTTTCCTGTAAAAAACGGAAGCCTCTCATTTTTTGGCATCGGTGGAAAAAGCAATATCGCCATTGTGGTCTCTGACTATACAAAAGAGGAAACGGAATTATATGGCGACAGCGACAGAGATCAGTTCTTTGGCACAAGCATGGCGACCACAGGTGTTTCCTACGGACATCAGATAAATAGTGATACCTATGGCAAGGCCACGCTGGCTTACAGCTGGCAGGAAAATCATGCAGACCATCAGCTCGTATACCGCAATATAAATTTTGAAATTGATTCCATTGTACCCAATCTGGGCTATTATTTTAAGGACCAGAAGATTTCAGCAATTTATAACCTCAATCATAAGATAACTAATCGCAGCAGTTTCAAAACCGGCCTTAGCATAGAACGCTATTTTTATGATCATATTGACTCAAATCTCAACTTAACAAGCTGGCAGTTTGAGAGAAGATATGACTACCATAAAGCAAATGATCTTTTCCAGGCATATTTTCAGTGGAAATACAAAATAAATGACAGGCTGGTGCTTAACACCGGTGTGCATACACAGCTTTTTACAATAAATAACAGCTCAGCATCACTTGAGCCAAGAGCAGGAATTAAATACGAATTAAATGAATATTCTTCTTTGAGCTTCGGTACAGGCCTGCACAGTCAGATGCTGCCGGATTATCTCTATACCTTCCAGGAATTACGGAATGATGGCAGTGAATCCCTGATCAATTTGAACACAGGTTTTACCAGGAGTGCACATTTTGTTGCAGGGTATGATCATTCATTTGCAAATAATTTTATTCTGAAGACAGAGATCTACTATCAATATTTGTATGATGTGCCTGTGGAAGTTAACCCCTCGGCCTTTTCTCTTGCGAATGAAGGCAGTGGTTTTTCCAGATTCTTTCCCGATTCCCTGCAGAACACCGGCACAGGAAGAAATTACGGTCTTGAATTAACGATTGAAAAATATTTCAGCCATCATTTCTTTCTGCTTGTAACTGGTTCGCTGTACGATTCAAGGTATACCGGCAGTGATGGTGTTGAACGCAAAACCGATTTTAACGGCACTTTTGCTTCAAATGGCTTATTTGGCTATGAGATCAGTATAAAAGATAAAAGCACTCTGCAATTCGGTACCAAGCTCACCTATGCGGGCGGCAAGCTCACAACACCTGTAGATATTGAGGCAACTAATTCGGCAAGAGAACTGGTATTCATTGATTCACTCACAAATACGATAAGGCTGAAACCTTATTTCCGGTTTGACCTGAAGATCGCATATCGTATCAATACAAAAAATACCACGCAGGAGCTAGCCCTCGATCTCGTAAATGTACCGGGAACAAAAAATGTTCTGGGTTATACATATGCTCCCGATCCTTCCGACCCCGACGCTTATCCGGTCAAAGAAGAATATCAGCTGGGATTTTTACCTTTGTTTTATTACAAGATCGATTTTTAACAACAGCATGCACGTATACTGTAAATCCACAGCATGACCTACGAAACTGTACTTTATAAAACAGATGGTGCAATTTGCACAATATCACTTAACAGGCCTGAAAAAAGGAATGCTTTTAATGCACAATTGGTAAAAGATATCGGGGATGCACTTACGGAAGCCGAAAATGATCCGGTTATTAAAGTGATCATTCTTACAGCTGAAGGACAGGTTTTCAGTGCCGGTGCTGATCTGGCCTATCTTCAGTCTCTTCAGCAAAATACGCATGAGGAAAATATTATTGACTCTACTAACCTGATGGCACTTTACCGTCAGATGTATACTTTTTCAAAAATCATAATTGCGTGTATTGAAGGTTCTGCTATTGCCGGTGGTTGTGGCTTAGCCTCTGTTTGTGATTTTTCCTTTGCAGTTCCGGAAGCAAAATTCGGATACACAGAAGTACGAATCGGCTTTATACCAGCTATTGTAATGGTATTCCTTCTGCGTAAGATAAGTGAACGCAATGCAAAAGAATTGCTGCTTACAGGAAAACTGATCGATGCTGAAACGGCAAAGGAGATGGGCCTGATCAATGAAGTGATACCACCCGCTGATATCCGCAAAGCGGTTACAGGATTTGCAAGTGAACTTATTACAAACTGCAGCAGGGAGTCTCTGAAAAATACGAAACAGATGATCGCCAGGGTGCAGGAACTGGATCTCGACGCAGCCCTGCGCCATGCAGTTGAAATGAATGTGAGATCAAGGGAAAGCGACGACTGCAAACAGGGTATTCAAAATTTTCTGGAAAAGAGAAAACCCGAGTAGAAATAACATATCAAAACTAAAATGATGCTCAGCACACTGATAAACTTAATTCTATTCTTTCAATTACAGGCAGAGCATCCGAAAAAGAGGCTCGACTACCAGGTTATGTTCGTACAAAATGACTCTATTCTGTACCCTGATGATCAGAATACTGTTTTCCTGAACAAAGCGCCTTTTGAAATAAAAGTATTTTTAAATTATATCGAAGGGGTTTACGTTAATATTTCACCTGCCGATGATATTTACAAACTTCCTTTTGATGAAGAGATACCTGAACTGAATAGTGTGCCTTACAAATGCATGGCCTCAGAAAAATTCAATGCTTCCAATGAGCTCATTATTTCAAAAGATAACTATGCATACTGGTATTATGATAAAAATGATCCGGTTTACAGATTCAACGAGGTAATAATTAATTCAGATGAGAATATTACCGGCATTATGCGTGTGAAGTCCATTTTCGATGCAGATACAAAAATCCCTCTTGCTTTATCAGGAATGTACTCTCCTCTTTATTTTACTTTTTTCAGCACTTCCGGCGATTACCATAAAAATGAAATGCGGGAACGTCAGCGCAATATTTATCAGGTCAGATGGAGAGATTGATTTTCAAAAACGTTCTTATACCTGCATAAATCTTTTCGAGTTCTTCATTTTTAATGCAATAAGGCGGCATGATATAAATTGTATTCCCTAAGGGCCGTAATAATATCCCTTCATCCATAAAATACGCATATATCTTATCCCTCACCTGATTAAAGTACTGTGTACCGCTTTCGGTAATCAGGTCAAAGGCCAGAACAGTGCCTCTTTGCCGTACATTTTCTATACTATCGTTCTGCAGCAATTCTGATTTAAAATTGTGATGGCTTTGCACGACCCGCAAAATTTTTTCTTTACATTCTTCCTTTTCAAACAGATCAAGGCTGGCTAAAGCCGCAGAGCAGGCAAGCGGGTTTGCGGTAAATGAATGTCCGTGATAAAAGGCCTTCATCCTGTCATCCGAATAAAAAGCATCATATATAGATTGTGCGCAGGCTGTTATACCAAGTGCCATTGTGCCACCTGTGAGGCCCTTGCTCAGGCACATGATGTCGGGTTCAGTAGCGCAATGGTTTCCCGCAAACATTTTACCTGTGCGGTAAAAACCCGTCATTACCTCATCCGCTATACACAGCGCACCGTGTTGTTTTGCGATCTGTAATAATTCATTCAATGGTTGTGGCTCATACATCAGCATACCGCCCGCACCCATAATAAGCGGTTCATAAATAAATGCAGCGACGTCTTTATTTTGCATTGCTGCAAGTAGCTGATCCTTACTGGTTTCCTCATGTCCCGATAAAGGAGGACTGATAAATTCAACATCAAATAAATAATTATGGAAGGGCCTTGTAAAATCTCCCCTGTCGCTCACACTCATGCTGCCAAAAGTGTCACCGTGATACGCATGCTTAAATGCAATGATCTTTTTTTTCGGTGTACCTGAATTATACCAGTACTGGACAGCCATCTTCACAGCAACTTCAACTGCCGTGCTTCCGTTATCGGAATAAAATATTTTTGTAATGTTTTCCGGTAAATGATCTTCAGCAAGACGTTGCGCAAGTATGAGTGCAGGGTCATGTGTGAATCCTGCAAATATTACATGCTCAAGCCGCATAGCCTGTTCATATATTTTCTGAGCGATATACGGATGTGCATGACCATGTATATTCGTCCACCAGCTGGAGATAGCATCGATGTATTGCTTACCGGAAGTATCAAAAAGCAATGCGCCTTCACCCCGGATGATATGCACAGGTGGTGAAGCAGTTTTCATCTGTGTAAAAGGATGCCATATAAAATCGTGGTTATTTATTTTACTCACAACTTGTCAAAAATAATTTTTAAATTCATCAGCATATCGTTTTACCACAGCAGCATTCCACTCCTCCTCCTGAGCAACCCTTCCGATAATACGCAGGCCTGTATATTTCCTGATATATTCTTCACTTTCCTTATTCTCAGGCCCATTGAAGATAATTCCTTCAACAGTCAGATTCCTGAGCTCCAGTATCTCTGCGCTCATTAAGGTGTGATTGATACTGCCGAGATAAATATGTGCAATCAGGATCACAGGAATATTCAACCTGCTAATAAGATCCACAACGAGTACCTCATCATTTAAAGGAACCATAAGGCCGCCCGCACCTTCAACTATCATTGCATTATCTGTTTGCGGCATAATGATATTTTCAATATCTATATGAATTGACTCAAGCTTTGCAGCGGCATGTGGCGACATAGGAGCCTGGAACCGATACGCTTCCGGGTGGATAGTTGTGGCCTTATTGGAGATAAATCTTCTTATTTTATCACTGTCGGTGTTATCCAGCTCACCGCATTGTACAGGTTTCCAGTAATCGGCCTGCAGTGCTTCTGTGAGAATTGCGGAGAGAATTGTTTTACCTACATCTGTACCGATGCCCGTAACAAAATATTTGCGATCACTCTGTGGCACGACGTGCTGTTTAAATCAATACACCATCATTTTCATACAATAAACACTACCGCCGCTCTTCATGAATTCTGATGTGTCAGTTTCATATACAGCGGGAGTGGCATGCTGCAATATATTCAACGTTACAGGATTGTTCCGCTGGATAATGGCTGCCGTGCGACCACGAACACCGTAAATAACATGCGCATTGCACGCAAAACCATTGACGGCTTCATGCAGTGGAAGTTCATAAACAGCTTCAAACATTTTTCTTATCACCTGCAGACTTTCATCAGAGAAAGCACCCGGAACGATCATGACCTCGTTTGCATTCAGCGGTAAAAAACAGGTATCCAAATGATAGAAATTCTCATTAATGAGTTCCAGTAATAATATGGGAGAATCCAGCATGCGGCTTACCTCATCATACACCTGCCTGTCGGAACGCATACCGTAACCGCCATATAATAATTTTTTACCGGGATGGGGAATCAGGTCACCCATGCCTTCAAAATTATAGCGGCTCTGTAAAATGAGTATCTTATATCCAAGGTCCTTATAAAAATCCTCAAAGTAAACAACTTCGTTCTGCCGGTTCTCGTGTTTCATATTACTCATCACCACGATCTTCTCACCGCTCCATGTTGTCCATGGAAAGCTCTGGTTGGCACAAAATACCATGTCCTCACAATGCTCGGCTCCTTCTACTGTGTATACTTCGTCAATTATTCCTTTCTCCTTAAGGGCAAGGTATTTTTCACGCAGGTCATTCCACTGCTCTTTTGCCTTTTCTTTATTTATGCGGCCCTTGCCTGCTTCCATGTGCGCATTTTTTACATCCACAACATCATAGTGGTCGGGTGTGCACATAAGTACTTTAGATGGTTCATTGCGGTTATCACAATCATCAGCAGTAAAAAATATTTCTTCAGGCGGGTAAGCTTTTGCGAAGATCGGTGTCATGATCAAATATGGTTTGTGTGCAAGTGCACATTACTTTTTAAATCGTTCAGAAAGTACCAGTTCTTTATTACCGGCAGTGTATTTATAAAAACCTTCGCCTGATTTTACGCCCAGGTAGCCAGCATTTACCATATTTACCAGGAGCGGACAGGGAGCGTATTTAGGGTTATTAAACCCGTTGTACAATACATGTAAAATGGAAAGGCAGATATCGAGGCCGATAAAATCAGCAAGCTGCAGCGGACCCATAGGATGTGCCATTCCCAGTTTCATTACATTGTCAATTTCAGAAACACCACCTACACCTTCATATAAGGTATAGATCGCTTCATTTATCATCGGCATGAGTATGCGGTTGGCAACAAATCCGGGATAGTCATTTACTTCAACAGGTATTTTTCCCAGCTGAGTGGATAGATCCATGATCTGCTTCGTGGTATCACCAGAGGTAGCATAACCACGAATGATCTCCACTAATTTCATCACCGGCACAGGATTCATAAAATGCATACCGATCACCTTATCGGGTCGTTTTGTAGCAGAAGCGATCTTTGTAATAGAGATAGAAGAAGTATTGGATGCAAGAATAGTATCCGCCTTACATATCTGATCGAGCTCGGTAAATATTTTCAGCTTGAGCTGAATATTTTCAGTGGCAGCTTCCACCACCAGATCTGCATTTGCTGAATGATCAAATGAACTATAGGTAGTAATGTTTTTCAGTGTTGCCTGCTTTTCTTCTTCGGTGATACTGCCTTTACCAAGCATGCGGTCAAGATTTTTCGTAATACTTGACATACCTTTTTCCAGTGCAGCCTCAGAAACGTCTACAAGCGCAACTGTAAAACCCTTCATCGCAAACACATGTGCTATTCCGTTGCCCATCGTGCCGGCACCGATGACCGTAATATTTTTCATTCGCAGATCATTTATTGCAAAATATCAATGGCGGCAAAACTAACGGATAATTATCAGCTTTTGAGAGGCCAGAACGGTGTTATCAACAGATGTGCATTTTATTTCATAGATGCCCGGAGCAATATCCTGCAGCGGAACGATAAGCTTATTACTGCCATTGATACTGATAAGCTTTATCATTTTACCGGTGGAGTCATAAACACAGACAGAGCGTACGTTTTGGATATTATGCATATCAACGGAAACATACGTATTTGCCGGGTTTGGATAAATCAGCATACCGGATGTTTTGTCTCCTTCTATACTTACATCATCAGGACAATTGTAAAGTGTATCCGCTATATCGTTGGCCACCGAGTGATCGTATTTCCCAATGGCGTATTCACCCAATGAAAATTTACTGAGTTCAAACTGGCCGAATTTATCGTTGTTCGGGCCGAAATCATTTAATGCGTAATACGGATAAATTGTCCAGTCGTCATTAATACCGGCACGATACAACAACACAAGGCTGTCCTCCACAACGTCAATAAATTCATCATCCTGATTTCCGCCACTCACACCCTGTTTACCATTATATTTTAAGATAGCAGAAGCCTCAAAAGTGGACGGCAGAACACCCTGAAATTTCCAGTATCGCTGTGTATTGATATGTAGTCCCGGAACCACTGTTCTGAAATGATCTGCTGCGGTCCAGTATTGCTCAGCATATATTATGGCAGAGTCTGTAATAACGGATGGGCTTATAGTAGCAAAGGCATGGGGCAGAAAATAATCGCCCGTTGTATGTATCACTATTTCATCTGCTGTAACAGCGTCACTTATTTTTTCATCGTAATCTATTATAGCAGCATAAGGACGGCTGATATCAGGCAGGCTAAAGTTCACATGCTCATCGTGCATGATTACCTGCTGAGTGAAATACCTGTTCCAGTGATCATCAAAAAAAGATATGGTAAGTGGCACATCTTCAAAATAAGCCGGTGCATGCTTCAGCTTTTGTTCAATGCAAATACTGTTCACAGTGCTGTAATCAGTATAACCATAATCTTCTATCTCAAAAGAAGCAAAACCGGAATTAAAAATCCAGTTATTAAAAAAAGAAGTAAGATCAATACCTGAACAGGCAGAAAAAGAATCCCGTATCTCTGCGGCACTTACATCCGTAAAAGCATGTGTGGAGAGAAAATTCTGAATACAACTGAAGAACATCTCATCGCCCATATAACTTCTGAGCGTTGAAATAACATCTGCCCCTTTTTTATACGTTGTACTGCCATAGGTAAATTCTGCGGGCATATGGCTGAGGGCAAAATAATTATTGCCGTCGTTGGCTGCAGCATATTGCAGCACAAAGGCATGATTGCTTTCAACGTCCTGCGCATAAGCTTCTGCACCGTACAGATATTCATCAAATAAAAATTCCGAGTAGCTTGCCCAGCCTTCATTGATCCACATCTCTTCTGCTGTTCTGCAGGTTACCAGATCTCCCCACCAGTGGTGTGATAATTCATGTACATATAAATTTTCATATTCAGTTCCGCCGGTAATGGCAAATAATGGATAGGCAATATTCATGGCGTGTTCCATGGCGCCACCTGAGAAAGGAACAATTGAATAGCCCACTCTATCCCATGCATAAGGCCCATAATGTTCTTCGAATGCCTGCAATGCACCCTGCAGATTGATAAATGAATTTTTCAGGTTCGTACTGTCGGCAGCTTTCACGCCTATCTGAATGGGGATGTCACGTTCAATACCATGATACATCATATTAACTGTTGCGTAATCTGCAACAGCAACACTGGCAAGGTAAGATGGTATGGCCTGCTGCAGATCATAGGACCATGTTCTTGTACCATCAGTATTTAATACATCACCAGTGGCGAGTCCGCCGCAAAATGCTTTTTTTTCAGAAGGAGTTGTAATTGCAAAATCATACGTTGAACGCTCCACAAAATTATCAAAGCAGGGAAACCAAACCCTGCCATAATTATGCGGCAGTGCATCAAAGCCAACACCAAGCTGATATGAATAATCGCTGCTCCAGTACCAGCCACCCCATGATGCATCCTGTTCAGGTGCACCACCGTAAAATATGTGTACGGTATCCAACTGGCCGCTATTAAGCGTTGCAGGTAACACTATATTCAGTTTTTCACCGCTCTGTGAAAATACAATGGCATCACCGCCCGCAGTTTGTACGCTGTCTGTTTCAAGCGCAAGCAGATCCATCGGAAGGTTGTGAATATTATCCACAAGTGCTGTAAAATATATGGTCGCTTCTCCCTGTATGGTCTTGCCTGCATAATCAGTAACATTCAGTTTAATACTGATATGCTGCAGGTCTATCGAATCGCTTATTGTTTCCGATGCACGGAACTGCGCCTGTACTTGTGTGAATGAGAAAAGGATGCAAATAAAAGCAATGGAAATCCGGTGCATGATGTTTTATTTTTGCTAAAGATGCTGAAAACCAAAGTTAGATATTTATTTACGGTTTCCTTTTGCTTCTTCCTACTGCTAAATTCAGTATTTTGTCAGGATACCAATGCAATTTACCAGTATTTAACACTCGACAGCGTGGTGATTGCTGATGTGCGGAACGGCTTTGATGTGAATGCCTTTATCCGTCTCGTGCAAAATGATACGAGTTTTTACCAGGCCTTCCGCAATTTGCACAGTACCGGATATACGTGTTCAAGCCGTATTGCCATGTACGATAAAAAGGGGTCTACAAAAGCCACGTATGAAGGCAGGGCAACGCAGATATTGCAGAACAATTGCCGGCACATGCAATTTGCGCAGGAAAAAAATACCGGTGATTTTTATGATGCCGGCGAAATAAATTATTACACGGCCCGTATGTTCGCTTATATTTTTTTATACCGTGATACAATATGCAGCGGCAATAGCAACGCACAGCCACCACCCTCTTACGATAAAAAACTGGAGAGCCGCAAAGACGCACTGAAGACCATTATGTTCGATCCGGGGAAACCCGTTGATGGTGTTCCTTTCATAAAAAATAAAACTGCCGTTTTCGATTTTGACATCATGCGGCATTATGATTTTTTTATCACCGAAGAGGAGCGTGCCGGCGAGCCCTGTTATGTGTTCAGCTTTCAGCTCAATGAAAATTCAAAGCCAAAGGATGTGGTGGTGCAGCAAATGAAAACCTGGTTCAACAAAAAGAATTTTCAAATCGTCGCACGTACGTATGATCTGCAATATGATGCCGGCGTTTACGATTTTAATGTACAGATGGATGTACGGCTTGGTATGAAGAACGGCATTTATCTGCCTGCCTATATCTATTATACCGGTACCTGGAATGTACCCGGCAAGCCGAGGGAAAGCGGAACGGTGCAGGTGTATATCAATTAATGCCCACAGACATTCAGCCATCCCCGAAATTTAATTTTTTTTCAGCTGCCGGCGAAGGGTGTACCGAAAATCCCTACTGCAAGTTCAGCCCAGATAAGAAAAAGTGTAAACAGCAGAACTGCGCAAATTGCGATACGGCGACCGGTGGTTCTCACCCTGCGAAGCACAAATTCACAGGCAAGGCCGGTACCATATAGCAGGAAGCCGGCAATAATGAAATCCGTGGCATCCCAGTCCCAACCTGTGGAGAACTGCATGGCAATTAATGGAATAGTGAGCAGGCCGGTTACGGCAAGCAAAATGAGGCTGAGTCTTTTGTCCTGTAAGGTCATAATGTTATGATTTGAGTTTGATATACAGGCAAAGTTAAATAATTACTTTGTATTTCAAAGTACTTTAACATATTTTTTACGGAATGCTCTTACTTTAATTCTTTACCGATATGAATAATTATATTTTCCGACCTACTGTCTAATCGAAGAAGCTCATATCATCATGGAGATCTTTAATGGAACCAAAACCAATCACATCTTTCATTACGGGTTCATCGGTGAGTTGCGATGCGGGTAATATTTTATCTGATCCGAATTTCTCCTTTATATCGTAAACCGTTTTGCGTAGACTGTCTTCTTTTTTCTTATTTCCGAAAAGAGAATACTGCACATATTTATCCTCGATGAAATCAGATACCCAAACGGTCATACTGGTGATCCGTGGATTTATCACCTCCTCATTATTATGATCAGAAAATTTCTGCATACGGCTGCGTAATACCTGCATCATATCAATACCACTCTGAAATGGTTCCGATGTTTTTACCGAATCGCTGTAGTGCAGAAATTCCTTTCTGGTATAATTCGTTTCCTCATAACTGCAACTTATCCCAAACTGTTTTGCAAACACAGAATTTTTCATCATACGTCTTTCAAGTGTCATACATAAGAAAAGAAAGAGTTCATTTACAATCTCCATAGATCTTCTCTGTTCCTTTGATATCTGCCGCATTGCCTGCATATTCTTGTAGGAATGCACAATAAGATCCACCTCACTGAAATTAAGCCGGTAATGCCAGTGAAGTCCAACAACACTTTTGCAAACCGATTTTAATCTTTCAGGAGACGTATAGCGGAGATCCAATGGTGTATGTACGCCTCCCCGCACAAGTCGTTTTGCCATGCCTGAAGCGATACCCGGAAGGTCAGTAAGTTTTAATCTTTCGAGCACACTGTCTATATTTTCCGGATCGATAAGGCATATCTCGCCATTTCCCGCAACATCAGACCCCAGCTTGGCAAGAAAAGCATTTGGTGCAACGCCTATAGAACACTTTAAATAGTCGCCAACCTCTTTTTTAATATCCTGCTGTATCTGACGGGCAACGGCCACCGTATCCCGATGAATGAGCTCATAACCATTCAAATTAACAATGGCCTCATCAATGCTTTTTGGTATAACATCCTCAGAATATTTTCTCAGCACTTTCATGATCTTCACATGAAACTCTCTGTAGCGTTGCGGATGTGTTTCCAGTGGTACCAGCTCGGGGCAGATCTTTATGGCCTCATCCAATCGTAGTCCGAGGCCGATACCCAATTTCTTAGCTTCGATGGAAGAAGCAATAACGCAGCCGTATTGCCCTGTGTACACGCATACAGCAACGGGCCTGTTTCGCAGCCAGTAATTCGACTGCTGTTCACAGGTGGCGAAAAAACTGTTCATATCAACGAATAAAACGCTGGGCCTCAGATTTTGCTGCAAAGTATTGTAATTCCGTTTTAACATGCCAGTTTCTGCTTATGGTGAAGATAGTGAAAAGCACCGGATATAAGTTCTTTTTTCTTTGCCTTTCTATCCTGATTTTTGCAGCAGATGAGACATAAAAAGAATATTATCCGTACACAATTATTGATAGAAACTATAGCAGATGGCGGGGCAGGACTGGCGAGGCTGGATGGCAAGGTAATATTTGTTGAAAGAACAGTGCCGGGTGATGTGGTTGACGTGCAGATAACAGGCAAGAAAAGTGATTATGAGCAGGGATTTGTATTGCAGTATCATACGTATTCTCTGATGCGGGTGCAGCCTTTCTGTCAGCATTTTGGCATATGCGGAGGCTGCACCTGGCAACAGGTGGCTTATGAAACGCAACTGGAATTCAAGCAACAACTAATCGGTGATGCCTTCCGGCGCATAGGAAAATTCACGGCCCTGCCGCCGCTGGAAAAAATAATCGCCTCACCTTTCGACCGGTATTACCGTAATAAACTGGAATACACATTTTCAAATAAACGCTGGTTCACGCAGGATGAAATGCCGCAGCAGGCAATATCAGAAGAAAATGAAAATCCGGAAAAACCACTTCAGCACACTCAACCCAATGCCCTGGGTTTTCACGTGCCCGGTCGGTTTGATAAAATATTAAATATCGAGCATTGTTACCTGCAGCCTTCACCATCCAATGATATAAGGCTGGCCATAAGAGCTTACGCACTGCAGCATCAGCTTGCCTTTTACGATCTGAAAAATCACACGGGTTATGTGCGGAATATTGTGATCCGCACAGCAGGAAACACACAGTGCATGGTGATCGTGATCGTAGCAGAAGACAGGCCGGATCTTTTATTTCCCCTTTTGCATCATCTGAAAAATACATTTCCCGAGATCACTTCATTACATTATTCCATTAATAAAAAGGTAAATGATTTTTTATACGATCTGGATATTGTGCATTTTTCAGGAGAAACGCACATTACAGAAGTGATAGAACATATCCGATATCAGCTTGGACCCAAATCTTTCTTTCAGACAAATCCTTTACAGGCGACCACCTTATATCATATTGCACTGCAGTTCGCAGAATTAAAAGCAGATGATATCGTGTATGATTTTTATACCGGGCTCGGCAGTATCGCCCTGCTGGCGGCAGGGAGATGCAAAAAAGTGGTGGGTGTGGAAACAGTAGAAGCCGCCATTGAAGATGCAAAATTTAATGCAGCACAAAATAATATCACGAACTGTGAATTTATTTGCGGTGATATGGCGAAGATATTTACGGATGAATTCATTCAAACACACGGCAGGGCAAACACGGTGATCACTGATCCGCCCCGAACGGGCATGCATAAAGATGTGGTGATGCAATTACTGCAACTTGCACCGCAAAGGATCGTGTATGTGAGCTGCAACCCTGTTACACAGGCACGGGATATACAACTGCTTTCTGAAAAATATATGGTAAGTAAACTTCAGCCTGTCGATATGTTCCCGCAAACTTATCATACGGAAAATGTGGCGCTGCTGCTTTTAAAATGATCACCGCAGTAATTTTTGAAGCTCAAGGTAGGCTGCTGTGTTATGACTGTTTGATGCAGCACGCACAATATCCTGTTTTTCCCTGGCAGTAAGATGCAGGCTCAATGAGGCACGTTTTGTATTTTCATCGGGTGTGTAATCGAAGGTGATCACTTCCAGCTTTGTATCGAGCATGGCATCCAGTGCATTTAAAATATTATCGTTCTGGAAATCCTGGATCTCAACCCAGTTATTATACAGTGTGCCAATGGGACTCACAAGACGTTCCACAACACCCTGCGTAACATTATTGCGAATAGCCATCTGTTGTTCAATGCCCCGTATATTCACAACTATAACTCCTGAAGTATTTGCATCTATCCAGTCTCTGAATTCCTCAATAAATCTGCCTGAGGCCTGAATACCGTAATTATCCCGTATACCGGCATCCAGCACTTCTATATCCGGCTCGGTTGGGAGGTGTACATTGGGCAGGATATAGGGGAAGGTGCAATTCATACGCAACACAGTTGTAAAAGATATATCAGCGGCATTATTGTTCTCAAATAAATAATGATAATCAACACCTTCAATTTCCGGTTGCGAAAAATGTTTTAAACGGTTGGAAGGCGAGCACAGATATGAAAATTGCTGCGCACCAATGAACAATTTCCGCTCATCATTTAAAATTGTAGGATAAAACAGCATCATAGGTATTTCCATTTTCTGTTCCGCATCCTGATAATAGGAAAGCGGATGATCCATTACAGATGATGTGTTATCATTTAATACTTTTTCAAACATATAGCCACGATCCTTGCGGTAGTGCGATCCGCTGTAGTCAAATTTTTGCCAGGGATAAAAGAGGTCATTCACTACCAGTGTAAAGCCAACGGGATTGAGGATGTCTCTCGAAATACTCTGTGCATATTGCGCATCTGACAAATTAATGTCCTCACCCTGCAACGTACGGTAATATAATTCACGATAATACGCAGCTGCCAGCATACCACCGCTTGCGCCTGTAATAAGGGGGCAATGCTGCATCAGTTTGTGATTTGTAAGGCTATCTGCCTGCTGCAACACCTGCATAACAAACATGGTAGCACGCAAGCCTCCTCCGCTGCAATTGATAAATACCATTTTGGGTTTTTCATGCAGTGTATCAAACTTTTGTTTCCAGTTATTCAGAATTTCTGTTGTTGCACGTCTGTCGCTGTTCTGGTGTGCCGTATCCGAAAGACTGTACAATACGTCATAATTATAAGGCGCAGGTTGTGCATAATCGAGGCCATAAGCTTTATTCTCCGACTGCAAAAAATTAAAACGGATGAGCAGGTTCACAAATGCTACCAGCAAGATAAAAAAGAATATTTTCCATCTGCCCAGCCAGAAAGAAAAAGCTCCTGTAAGCATAACGAGGATAGTGCCCAGCAGCAAAATGCTGGAGGCTGCCGGTATCCTGAAAAAAGGATAGTCAATGAGAAAAGATAACAGGATGATGAGTACAAGAGATGCGAGCTCAATAAATAAAGCATTTGTGTGGTGTTGCCGATAAACAGAACGAATGACAGATTCAGGATAATGGTCAGCAGACCTTGTAAGCTTCACCTGCAGATTGTGGTTGAGATAAAAATCCACCCTAACATCCGTATTGTCCTTTTTTATTTCCTCATGTGTTATTTCTTCCGGATCCAGCGGCTGTGATTGACCAACTGCTCTTTTCCCGCTGAACTGCACAATGTTTTTGTTCGTGCGATAGAAGTAGAACATCGAAGCAACAAGTACCAAAAGCTGTCCGCAGATAAATCCACCGATGCGATAACTGATATTTCCGAAGTCGAGCAGACCTTCACTGCTTTGAAAACTGATGATCTTAAAAATATACAGGATGACAAAAAGCAATGGAAGAATTGCGTTATTAATGCAGTAAATACCAAACGGCCTTTTCAATGTAGCGAGGAAGGAAAAATGATGTGCATTCAGAATATAGCTTGTAAGGTTCCACACAACGAAAAAACTGCCCAGCGAAAATCCCAGGATGGCAAAACTCACAAAATCAACCTTACCAAAATACTCCGGGTCAAGAAATAAAAGATCTATTCCATAGCGGCTGCCAAGTGCGCCGGTAAGAAAACCGATGAGCAGCAGCCAGAAAAGGATCAGAAAATGGTTGCGTTTGATATGCCATATAAGAAGCTGAACGGGAAAAGAATACCAGATACTATTTGCATACTTTTTAATCATCCTCGGTTCTTACTATAACGAAGATAATGCCGCAAACAGTTGTACGGCAGGCTTATTTTACAGGAATTCAACAATATAGAAGGTGGACTTTGTACAGTAAAGTAAGATGTGAAATTGAAGGAAGTACAGGCAAGGCAAAAAAAAATGCTGCCCGCTCCTCATCAGGCAGCATTATAACGGGAAATTATTGCCCTTATAAAACTGTTATCACAAAAGTAGTGAGCCGGATTTATCATTGCAAATTTTTTATTCAAATTTATAGAAATATTCACAATTCTTAATATTTTTGCCAATTCAGTACCAATATAAGAAAATCCTAACAATCCAATGTCTGATAATTTACAACTTGACAAGCTTGATGTTGATATTCTGGATCTGCTCATGCACGATGCTATGATGCCGTATACGGATATCGCAAAAAAACTATTTGTATCAAGCGGTACCATTCATGTGCGCATGAAAAAGCTGGAACAGATGCACATTATTAAGTCGGCAAATCTGCATATCAACCCTACAAAACTGGGTTATGATATTACGGCTTTTTTGGGTATCTATCTGGAAAAGAGCTCCTTATTTGATGATGTGGTACGTGACCTTAAGAAAATACCCGAGATAACAGAATGCTACTACCTTACGGGTAATTACAGTATGTTCGTTAAACTCATTTGCAGGGATACACTGCATTTGCGCAACGTGCTGCATGATAAGATTCAGCAAATACAGGGAATCGATCGTACTGAAACGTTCATCTCACTGGAGGAAAGTTTTAGCAGGCCGGTAAAGATAGAACTGGAAGACAGCAGCCGGGTGGCAGCTACTGCTGCAAAAAAATAGTGCTGCTTATCCCCAAACTTTGGTATACAGGCCGAGCCTGTCAGGAATCGTCAGTAGTGCCTGAAGTGCAGTGATCTGTTTACGCATATATTTTTTATCATCTACTCTGCCAAAAATATTGGGAGATAAAAGTTCTTTATCAGTTTGCAGGGCCGCATATATCTTTTGGTTTGTAAATGAAATATACATGTCCTGATAAAAATTCTCTTTGAGCTCTGCAAGACGCTCTATAAGTTTAGTTGATAATATATAACGTGCCTCCACTTCGTTGGCAGCATATACAGCAAAGCTTCTTTCAAATGCGGGGTCCTCAAATTTTACAAGGCCCGCATTGTGCTGCTTCACAATACCGTTTATGAGTTCTCCATAAAAATCACCCATAACTGTGCGTGCTGTATCGGGCACAATAAAGGTTTCGGAGGTAAACGGTTTATTGAAATCTGCAATGAAAAGATAACCTTTGAAAAGGCTGGTGATCTTTGTTTCTGTCTTCCCGGACGACTGCTTTCTTTCTATTTGTGAAACATTGAGATAACTGCCATGAAAATTCAAAGCTTTTGAACTGAAGAGATCACTTCCTGTAAATCTCCATATTTCTGCATCCGGAAATAATTTTGAGGATTCAAATTCCTGCTGCGTGATGAAGGCATCTTTATCATATATCATTTCGGGCTGCGATCTCAGCATATCTGTTATAATAATATTTTTATACGAAGCATTGAAGCGTTCTTCAGCACCTTTTACTAATCTGTAAGGCAGATATAATACAAATATTGATAAAATGCCGCCAGTCCATTTCACAAAAAAATCTAGGCCAAAATCATCATTGAGATAACCTGTACCAATGATCCAGGCAATGTATATGACCAAAGCAGAAATAGCCAGGGTGAGACTATTCACTATCCAGGTGTTTTTCAGGAGGTCACTATTACGTTCTCCAACCTTTATCCGCAGTTGCTTGTTCACGATCATAAGCACCACAAGACCAACCACTGCATACATAAATCCGCTGAATATTTTGGAAACACTGCCACCCGGCACATCATCAAAGGGAAACATATGCATAAAGCCCAGAAACAGGCATATCACCACCATTAAAAAATATACTTCTATGAGCCTACTGAATATGGCTGATATAATGACGGGAAATTGCTTTCGTTTTAATGCGGCAAGTGCAGTATGCATATCCTGCTGCACATTTACTTGTGGTTGTGTTTGCAAGAAACTGGTTTACTTTGTAGTGAATAAAAAAGTAAATTTAAAATAAATACTGCAAACTATTTCAGCACATGGATTTTGGAAGAATACCGGAAGAACTATTGGATCAGGTGAATTTTAAGCTGCCTCCGGATCCGGCATTCACTAAACAGATACTTCAAAAGCAGGATTCAAAAGTGAAGGTCTATACAGGTTGTGCAAAATGGGGCATAAAAGAATGGAAGGGCAAGATATATCCGCAGAAAACAAAAGAGAAAGACTATCTGAGCCATTATGTACAGCAGTATAATTCAATAGAATTGAATGCCACCTACCACAACCTGCTCGGTGCAATTGCCGTTGGCAGATGGCAGGAAAAGGCTGCCGGGCGTGATTTTCTTTTTTGCCCTAAGATGTATGAAGGTGTAAGCCACGGAGGTAACCTGCGGGCCAAAGGTTTTTTGTCTAACGAATTCCTGCGTGGCGTGTCTGCATTCAAGGAAAACCTTGGTCCCGTTTTCATACAGGTAAGCGAGTCATTTTCTCCAAAAAGGCAAGAAGAATTATTTAAATATTTAAATACCTTACCCAAAGACATGCAGTTCTTTATGGAGGTTCGCCACCCTGACTGGTTCAGGAAAGAAAGTGAGAGAGATGCATATTTTACTTTTCTGAAAGAACACAATATTGGTGCTGTAATAACGGATACAGCAGGCAGAAGGGATTGTGCACATATGTACCTGACCATACCAAAAACATTTATCCGCTTTGTTGGAAACAGCTTGCATCCCACCGACTACAAACGCATCGATGACTGGGTACAGCGCATCAAATTTTGGATCAGTGCAGGTATTAAAGAGATTTATTTTTTCATGCATATGCATGATGAGATAAGATCACCGGAACTCAGTGCATACCTTATTGACCAATTAAACGATGCCTGCGGACTTGGTTTAAAAAAGCCGGTATTTTACACAAAGCCACCTGACCTGTTCAGCTAACCTATTTATATTTCTTCTGACACACTTTACAGATAAAAACATTTCTTTTTGTTTTTCCCATTACAGATTTAGAAATAGGATGCCCTTTTGGACAAAGTTTTTTATTATAGACCGTCCATGTTTTACCCACAGTATGTGAAGGCAGGGCATGCAGAAATTCAAGGCTATAGGTATGTGTATCTTTTATAATTGCTGTTAGTTTATTTGGCGGTATCTTACCAAGCGGCGAAGCAGGATGAACGCCGCATCTGTATAATACTTCATTGCGGATGATATTGCCAACACCGCTGAAAATATCGGGGTTCAGCAACAGGTCACCTATGTAGATGTCCAGAGATTGCTGTAACACAGTTTTTTTTACATAAGCGGCGCTCCAATCTTCCGCTAGCATATCAAGCCGCCAGTCATAAATCTTTTCCAGCACAGTGGGATCCGAAGCTTGGAATTCACGTGACTTGAAGTCGCGGCC